>Ga0209563_100061_pt1 | contig 274295 bp, 264 predicted proteins | sample AraplaCvi_mMF_r2_FD_184271 | JGI IMG/M metagenome (GOLD analysis project Ga0209563, IMG submission 184271) | Arabidopsis root microbial communities from North Carolina, USA - plate scrape CL_Cvi_mMF_r2 (SPAdes) (version 2) | ecosystem: Host-associated > Plants > Roots > Endosphere | place: USA...
GGCCATCTACCCGATCAACGCGGTCATCTTCGCGCGGCTGGGCCTGTTCCAGCCCAAGGTCGATGCGCCGGTGTTCGTGCTCGGCGCCGCCGCGGCCGCATGGGTCTGGCTGTTCGGTGCGTGGCGCGTCGTGTCGTTCCACTGAGCGAGCGCGAGGTCCTGGCCATGCGGCGCACGCCCGCCCTGCGTTGAGGTCGCCGCCATGACACACGCACGCGCTAGCATGGCACCCCATCGAGTTCCATCACGCGGAGGTTCGAATGAAGCGAGTTACTGGCATCGGCGGTATCTTCCTGAAGGCGAAGGACGCTCCGGCGTTGCGAGCCTGGTACAAGGCCCATCTGGGTGTCGACGTGCAGGCCTGGGGCGGCGCCGCGTTCTCGTGGGCCGATGCCGACGGCAAGCCCACGGGTGGCACCACCGTCTGGTCGGTCGCCTCGAGCGACAGCGATCAGTTCGCGCCCAGCAGCGCCGCCTTCATGGTGAACTACCGCGTCGACGACCTGCTCGCACTGGTCGACGCGCTGAAGTCCGAAGGCTGCAACGTCCTCGACCGGATCGACGACTCCGAATACGGCAAGTTCGCCTGGGTCATCGATCCGGAAGGCAACAAGGTGGAACTGTGGGAGCCGCCGGCGGGGCAGTGAGAGCGTTCTCAGGCGCGCGAGTTTCGACCGCGCGCCGCTGCGCCTAGATGCCGAGGCTCAGCTTGAACGCCACGGTCAGCTTGTCGACGTGGGGCTCGTCGGCCACGCGATTGGTGCCGCGCGACTTCGTGACGCTGATCGTCGGCTTCCAGCCCTTGCCTGTCGCTGCGCCATAGAGCAGCCAGTCCAGCGAGGCTTCACCGTAGCGGTAGGTCGCCCTGCGGTACCCGCCGCCGACGCTGGAGTCCCGCGCCACCACGAACAGCAGGTCCACCGAGATCCGGTCGAAGAGCGACGCGTCCTTGCCGACCGACAGGAAGCGGGAGGTCGCATGCAGTCCCACGTACGGCCCCGCGTGATGACCGACCGGCGTGGTCGTCGCGTCGTCCGTGCTGGTGACGCGTCGCTGGTACCACCCCACGCTGGGGTAGAACCGCCCGTCAAGCCCGCTTTCCCCTGGGTTCAGGTTCGGGTCGTAGATCAGTTGCTTGCTGACCAGCAGCGCGTCCAGCACCACGCTGCTGCCGCGGGCTCGCGCGACGCGGTCGTTTTCGTACGCGGCCGTGAGGCTGCCGATGACGTTCGTCGTCTTGTCCGCCGTGAGCGCCAGCACCGTGTTCAGGTTCGCACCGACCTGGTAGAGCTCGCTCTTGTTGTCGGCCAGCGTATTCTTGCTGACGCCGGCGCCGAATCCCCAGGAGTTGTCCATCACCCCGCCGATGCCGGGCAGCGGCCCGTCGGCCATCGTCACCGCGGCGTTCAGGACCGTGCTCGAGGTGCCGTCCTCGCGGTCGAAGAGCACTTGCGCGGGCTTCGCCGAGTTCGGGCCTTCGATCCCCCTGACGACGTGCACGTTGTAGTGGTCGTCCTGCCCTGCGGCGAAGGCGTTCGATTGAAGAAGGGTCGCCGCGCACAGCGTCGCGCAGGCACGAACCATCAGCGCGATGCGGCGGTTCATGGCGTGGCCCTCGTCGTCACCGTGTCGATGACATCGCTCATCGGATCCGTGTGCCAGGCGCGTGCCTCGGAGGCGCGCACCAGCGGGCCCTTGCCGGGCGCGCGCAGCACGATGCTGTTGTACTTGTTGACGAAGGTGGCGGCGTCGTCCTCGCTCACGCCGGCGTCGTCGAGGCTGTGGCCCTTGTCGCAGGCCAGCGTCAGCGCAGCCAGGCTCAGCGGCGAGAAGCCGTCCCAGAACGCGAGGAGTTCCGTCTTGACGTCCGCCGCCGCCGGCACATCGTTGGCCGCCGCCATCGTCTTGCCGCGCACGCCGGTCGCCTTCGTCTTGGCTCCGCTCTTTGTACCCATCATGGCCTCCCCGTGAAGAAGTGGATTCGCGGCCGTCATCGCCGCGATGCCCGCATGTTGGGCATCGGCGATGGCCGGGTCATCCTCATCCTTGAGGAGAGGCGGAGAGGCGCGCCGCGCGCCGCCGCATCCGCCGACGTCGGCAGGCCGAGCCGCACTTGCGTTTTGCCCGCAACTCGACTATGAAGCCGGATGTCGCTCCCGGCCTTCGGCGCGCGGGGGCAGGGGCGGCGGGTGACGCGATGCCGCAGGCGCATCGCACCGATCGCGAGGATCGCCTCGGCACGGCCTGCATTGCCACGAAGGCGCGCGCATCGGAGGCCAGATGCTCAATCTCTCGACCGAAACCCAGACCGTGTGCGTCCTGGTCGGGGCGCTGTTCCTGCTGATCGGCCTGCTGGGCGGGGGCCTCGAGATCTCGGCGATCAAGGTGCCGTCGGCCGGGACGCCGCAGCGCTTCGTGCTGGGCCTGGTCGGCGCCCTGCTGGTCGCGGTGGGCGCCGCCAACATGCTCGGCGGCGACTCGTCGTCGCCGCCGCCCGTCGCCAGCTCGACGACCGCCGGCACGGCCACCACCGACCCCGGGACGACGGGGACGCCGACGAGCGACCCGGCGCCGCCGCCAGCCGGGCCGAACGATCCCGCGGCGCCGGCCACGGGATCCGGCACGAGCGGCGGTGACGGCACCGGCGCCGCCACCGCCACCGACAAGTAGCGCGCGTCGACGCGGCGAGCCTCTCGGCCCGCGCGGCGAACGCGTCAGGCGATCACCGAGGCTTGCGCCGGCGCGACGCCGCGGCCAGGCCGCACGCGCCCGCCAGCATCATCGCCAGCGACGCGGGCTCGGGCACTGCGGCGATGTTGCCGCCCGAGGTCGCGTACGACTCGATGTAGCCGCTGAACGTGCCGACGATGGGGGCGTCGGTGTCGTTGATGTAGGTGACGCTGGCCAGGCCGGACTCGAAGTCGCTCAGGTGGCCGGGGTTCGCGCCGGCGGCCACGATGGAAAAGCCCTCCTGCGCGCCGCCGCCGGTCTCGTCGCCGATCTCCATCAGCATGCCGCCGTCGGCGTATTCCAGCGGCGTCGCGCCGGTGGCCGTGGCCCAGGCGGTGACGTTGGCCGAGATGGTCATCCGCGTCTCGGGCGCGAGGATGAAGTATGCGATCTCGACGTCGTTGACGAGGCCGACCTGGCTCTCGCCGACGGACGACGAGGCCCGGCTGCTGGCGTAGGCGTCGGTGTGCGCGCTGGCGCCGGCGCCAAAGACGTCGCCCGCCAGCCAGGCCGATCCGCCGGCGAGCGGGTCGGGCGTGGTCACCGCGCCGATCGGGCCGAAGGCCGTCGAACTCGAGACGTCGATGAACTGGTACGGCAGGCCGGTGTCCGGGTAGCTCGCCGCGATGGCGTCGCTGCCGCCGGCGCCGTCGAAGCTGACGGACGGCGCGGCGCCCGGCGCGAGCGCGGTGAGGGTCACGCGGAAGTCGGTGACGTTCACGCCGGTCGACGCGCTGGCCTGCGCGCCGGCGGCGGCCGCAGACGCGAGGATCGCGGCGCAGATCTTCGAGACGGTTCTGTTCAAGGTGCACTCCCTTTGGTTTGGTCCTGGATGGGGTGGGGGGTATCCGCCACGCCGGGTGCGATCCTCGCACTCCCCTCCTGCAGTCAAACTTGCGGCGAGCTGACGTTGCCCGATTTGGGGGGCATGCCGTCAGTGCCCCTCGCACGCGCGCGAGCGCGTCACGCGCACCCGCGTGACGTTGGCGTTGGCGTGTGCCTCGAACACTGGGCGGGCGCAGCCGTCCTAGCTCGCGAACTCGGTGGGCGACACGGCGCGCAGCGCGTGCGTCGTGCCGTCGTCGGCCGTCCCGGCCAGGTGCCTGGCGACGTGTTCGAGCAGCTCGTGGTGGTCGTGATCGGACGCGAGGCCCGGCGACACCTGCAGTGCGAGCTCGGTCGACGTCGCGGTGCCGGCGTCCGGCGCGTGGGCCAGCGCCTCGCGCCGCTGCTCGTCGGAGGGCAACGCGCGCAGCGCGTCGGCGGTGGCGGCGATCGTGGCGGCCTGGGTCTGCGCGTCCAGCTGCATCAGCAGCGCCTGCAGCGCGCCGGCGCTGTCAGCGTCCGCGCTGCGCGACGACAGTGCGTGGAGGAACTGCTGCTTCTGGTCGGCGGTGAGCTGCTGGCGGCGCGCGATGTGGCGCAGGGACAGCAGCTTCGCCGATCTGGCAAGCGCCTCCGGAAACGGGGCGCGGGTCAGCGGTGCGACGAACGCCCGGGTCTGGACGACGGCGCGCCGCGCCGCATCGGCCGGCCCCGCCTCACTTGCAGTACCTGGCTTCCTGCGCCTTCGCGTCGGCCATCAGGCCCGGGCGGTCGCCGAGCATCACGTCGTTGCGGTTGCCGTTCTTGTCGAACGAGTAGGCGCGCGTCGGGCGCGAGAGCACGGCCTCGTTGTTCAGGGCGATCGTGCAGGCGCGGCGGCGCTCCTCGTCGTTGTCGATGCGGCGCATGCCGCCGGTGGGCGAGGCAACGGACGGCTTGAGCGGCTCGGCTGCGCGCGGCCGGGCGTTGGCGGCGTTCGCATAGGCGTCGACGAAAGGCTTGGGCTCGGCCGGCGCCTGCGCCGCGCGCGCGGCGTTGAGCTCGGCGGCCGTCGGATGGTTCGAGGGCTTGGCACCCGTCGCGCACGGCGTGGACTGGTAGCCGACCGCACCATTGGCCTGCGGGCACTTGTAGACCTGCGCCTGGACGGCGCCGGGCAGGGCGGCGAGCAGGAGGGTGGCGGCCAGGGCCTTGGACATGCGGGCTTTCAGATCGATGAGACGGTGCCGGCGATGCTCTCACGGGGCGCCCGCGCCCGCGCCGGCGGGGCCGCGCGGAAAGCGGCGCCCGCGTGAACGATGACCTCGTTTCGGCCCGCCGCGCTCAGGCCGTGCGCGCGAACGGCGTGCGGATGTCCGCCAGGAACTGCTGCGCCCGCGGGTGCTGCGGGTGGTTGAAGAACTCGTGCGGCTCGGCGCGCTCGAGGATGCGGCCCTGGTCCATGAACAGCACGCGGTGCGCGACGTCGCGCGCGAAGCCCATCTCGTGCGTGACGACGACCAGCGTCATGCCGTCGCGCACCAGGCCCTGCATCACCAGCAGCACCTCGCCCACCATCTCGGGGTCCAGCGCGCTGGTGGGCTCGTCGAACAGCATCAGCGGCGGCTCCATCGCCAGCGCCCGCGCGATCGCCACGCGCTGCTGCTGGCCGCCCGACAGCTCCGACGGCCACGCGTCGGCCTTGTGCGCGAGCCCCACGCGATCGAGCAGCGCCAGCGCCTTCTGGTGCGCCTGCGCGGGCCGCGCGCCGCCCACCTCGATCGGGGCCAGCGTGCAGTTCTGCAGCACGGTCAGGTGCGGGAACAGGTTGAACTGCTGGAACACGAAGCCGATGCGCGAGCGCAGCCGGTTCAGGTCGACGCCGCGGCGATGGATGTCCCCGCCCTCGATCGTGATCGTGCCCGACTCGATCGGCTCGAGGCGGTTGATCGTGCGGATCAGCGTGGACTTGCCCGAGCCCGACGGCCCGCACACGACGACGACCTCGCCCTTGGCGATGGTCTCGTCGATGTCGACGAGCGCGTGGTAGTCGCCGTACCACTTGTTGACCTTGCTGAACTGGATCATGCGTTGGAGCCCGCGTTGGCGTTGGCGGTGGGGGAGCCGGGCGAGCGGGCGGGGCGCGGCAGCGCGCGGCGCGCCTGGCGCTTCTCGATCGCGTAGGCCACGCGCGAGAGCCCGAAGCACAGGATGAAGTACATCAGGCTCAGCAGCAGGTAGACCGCGGTCGGGTGGATGAACACTTGCGAGTTGACCTGCGTGGCGATGAACGACGCCTCGGTCAGCCCGATGATGTAGCCCAGCGAGGTGGCCTTGATCGTCGAGACGAACTGGTTGACGAGCGACGGCAGCATGCTGCGCAGCGCCTGCGGCAGGATCACGCGCCGCATCGCGCCCGCATGGCCCAGGCCGAGTGCGCGCGCCGCCTCGTACTGGCCGCGCGGCACGCCCTGGATGCCGGCGCGCACGATCTCGCCCAGGTACACGCTGTCGAACACGACCAGCGCGATCAGCATCGTGCTGAACTGGTCGGTCTTGTGGCCGGTGACAGTGGGCAAGTAGAAGTAGATCCAGAACACCATCAGCAGCAGCGGGATGCCGCGCACCAGGTAGACGAGCGCCGTCACCGGCCGGCGCAGCGCCGCGATGCTGCTGACGCGCGCCAGCCCCAGCAGCAGGCCCATCGGCATCGCCAGCAGCAGTGCGAGCGCGGCCAGCAGCACGGTGACGGCCACGCCGCCCAGCGGCCCTTGCGGGTACTGGCCGATCAGGAAGTACACCCAGTAGGTCTGGATCAGGTCGATCACGGCGCCGTCCTCACAGCGTGCGCACCGGCCAGCGGCGGTGGATCCAGGCGGCGATGGCCGTGAGCGCCAGCGAGCCCGCGAGGTAGCAGGCGGTGACGAAGCCGAAGGCCTCGGCGCTGCGGAAGGCGGCCGACTCCACGCGCGCGGCCTGGTACATCAACTCGGCGACGCCGATGACGGTGGCGATGCTGGTGTCGTTCCACAGGATCACCGTCTGCGACAGCAGCGGCGGCACCGTGACGCGCAGCGCCTGCGGCAGCACGACGCGGCGCATCGCAGGCAGGAAGCCGAGTCCCAGCGCGCGCGCCGCCTCGAACTGCACGGCGGGGATCGCGCGGATGCCGCTGCGGATGTTCTCGGCCATGAACGCCGCGGCGTACAGCGTCAGGCCGATGGCCGCGGCGATGAACTCATAGTTGCCGGCGTACAGCTTCTGCTTGACGGCGTCGGGCAGCAGCTCCGGCGCGCCGAAGTACCAGAACAGCAGGTGCGCGATCAGCGGCACGTTGCGGACGACCTCGACGTAGGTCGCCCCCAGCCCCTGCAGCGCGCGCCAGGGCGACAGCCGCAGCAGCGCCACGACGACGGCCAGCGGCAGCGCGCAGGCGATCGTCAGCGCGAACAGCTCGAGCGAGACGCGCAGTCCGGCGACCAGCCACTCGTGGTACTGGCCATGCAGCAGCAGCTGGAGATCGAAGCCGGGCATCCGGTCTCGAGGGTCAGATCTTGTCGGAGTCGATCTTGAACGAGCGCTTGTCGAACTGCAGCTTCGTGGTGGGGCCGTACCACTTCATGAAGATCTTGTCGGCCTCGCCCGACTTCTCGAGCTCGGCCAGCGTGTCGTCGACCACCTTCTTGAGCGCGGGCTCGTTCTTGCGGATGCCCAGCGCCAGCGGCTCGGTGCTGAGGTTGGTGGGCAGGATCTTGTAGTCCTTCTTGGCCGGGCCGAGCTTGGCGATGTCGTTGACCAGCGTGGCCTCGTCGTTGACGTAGCCCGCGCCCTTGCCCTGCTGCAGCGCCTGGAAGGCCTGCTGCGTGGTCTCGAAGGTGACGACGTCGACGCTGGGCACCGCCTTGCGCACGTTCTCCTCCTGCGTGCCGCCCTTGACGGTCAGCACCTTCTTGCCAGCCAGCTGCGGCACGTCGGCGATGCCGCTGCTCGCCTTGACCATCACCTTCTGGCCGGTGACGAAGGTCGTCAGCGAGAAGTCGATCTGCGCCTCGCGCTCCTTGTTGTGCGTGAGCGAGGCGGCCAGCAGGTCGACGCGGCCCTGCTGCAGCTCGGGGATGCGCGCGGCGACCGCGATCTGCTTGAACGTCGCCTTCACGCCGATCTTCCTGGCGATGGCGTTGGCGAGGTCGACCTCGTAGCCGACGATCTCGCGCGACTTCGGGTCGACGAAGCTGTTGGGTTCGTCGGTGCCGAGGACGCCGACGACGATCTCGCCCTTCTTCTTGATGTCGGCGAGCTGGTCGGCATGGGCGACGGACACGAGGGTCGTCGCGGCGAGCACGGAAACGAGCAGGGATTTGAGAGGGAGTCGCATGGCGTCGCGGGTTGTTGTCGAGTGGGCGGGAGGTTACGGGCCGCGCGGTGCGCCGCGAAGCGCCGGATCCGCATATCCTACTGCGCGCCGCCCGTCCGTGCTCAACCCAGTTCCAGATGCGTCGGGGCGAGGGCGCGCAGGAAGCCGGGCGCGTCGACCGCCTGCCCCAGCGCGAGGGCGCCCGAGCGCGCGAAGCCCGGTGCCATCAGCCGCGCGGCGGCCTCCACCACCATCGGGGCGGAGACGGCATAGATGTCTCGGCCGCGCGCCGCCAGCGTTCGGACCCGCTCGCCGTCGCGCGCCTGCACCACCATCTCGAAGCGCTGCGCCGAGCGGCCGAGGGCGTCGACCGCGGACGGCGGTGGGGTGCTGCCGTCGCGGATGTCGTCCAGCGAGGACTGCGTCAGGTGCGCGCGCAGCCCGCGCACGCGCAGGTGGCGCGAGATCGTGACCACCTCGCTGAAGGTCAGTTCGACCATCGCCTGCTGCCCGTGCGGCGCGCCGAACGTCCAGGTCGAGCGCGCGGCGGGCAGCGGCAGCGGCGCGAGGCGGCCGTCCGCGACGACGAGCCGCGGCACGGTGTTGCGCTCGCCGGTGATGCGCGTGCCCGCGGTGGGCCACCAGCGGTCGAGGGCGACGGCCACGGCGATGTCGTCGGCCGCGCCCTCGGGGCCCAGCAGCGCGGTGGCGAGCAGGTCGGCCAGGCCGCCGTAGAAGCCGGCCGCGGGGATCACGGCGACGCCCGCGGCGCGCGCCGCGGCGTCGTGGCGCTCGAACGCGTCCATCGCGCTGGCCTGCTCGGCGCTGACGTCGATGTAGTGCGCGCCGGCGCGCAGCGCGGCCTCGATCACGAGGCGCGCGGTGTCCAGGAACGGCCCGGCGCAGTTGATGACGACCGCGCAGCCCGCGAACGCGGCGTCCAGCGCGGCGCGGTCGTCGACCGCGGCCACGCGCGCCGGCACGTCGGCCGGCAGCGTGGCGGCGTTGCGCCCCACGGCGACGGCGGGCAGGCCGCGGCGCTTGAGTTCGGCCAGCACGAAGCGGGCGGTGTGGCCGGCGGCGCCATAGACGGCGACGGGACGGGCGGCGGGCGTGGCGGTCATGTCCGGTTCCTTTTCGCAAAACAGACAGGTCTGTAGCGTTAAGGATAAAGACAGGTCTGTATCATGTCAACATGGCCCGAACGAAGACTTCCCCGAGCGACGCGGGCGCCGAGCCGTCCGACGTGCGCCAGCGCATCCTCGACACGGCATCGAAGCTGTTCTACGAACGCGGCGTGCGCGCGGTGGGCGTCGACCTCGTCGTGGACGAATCGGGTGTCGCCAAGACCAGCCTGTACCGCCACTTCGGCACGAAGGACGACCTGATCGTGGCCTTCCTCGAGCGCGAGGACGCCGAGTTCTGGGCCCTGTGGGACGAGGTCGCGGCACGCCACGCCGCCGATCCCGCCGCCGAGCTCGAGGCCCACATGCGCTGGATCGGCAAGCGGCTGGCGCGCGCCAACTACCGGGGCTGCCCGCAGATCAACGTGGCGGCCGAGTTCGCCGAGGCCGAGCATCCGTCGCGCACGGTCTCGCGCGAGCACATGCAGGCGATGCGCAAGCGGCTGGCCGAGCTGGCCCGCAAGCTCGGCGCGGCGCGGCCCTCCGAACTCGCGGCGCAGCTGGGCGTGCTGGTCAACGGGGCGTTCGTCAGTGCGTCGATGCTGTCGCCCGAGGAGGCCACGCGCGTGCTGCTCGCCTCGGCGCGCGCGCTGGTGGCGGCTTCGCGCTGATCGCGGCCTGCGCCAGAATGGCTGCATGACCGAGCACCACGCCTCCTGCTCCTGCGGCCAGCTGCGGCTGGTCGCGCACGGCGACCCCGTGCGCGTCTCGATGTGCCACTGCTATGCGTGCCAGCGCCGCACCGGCAGCACCTACGGCGCCCAGGCGCGCTTCCTCACCGAGAACGTCCAGGTCACGGGCACGTCCACCGAGTTCGTGCGGGTCGGCGAGTCCGGCGCCGCGGCGCATTTCCACTTCTGCCCGACCTGCGGCGCCACGGTGTACTACTGGTTCGACGACACGTTCCGCGCCGTGCCCGTCGGCGCCTTTGCCGACAACACCTTCCCGCCGCCGCGCATCTCGGTCTGGGAGGATCGGCGGCACCCGTGGGTCAGCATGCCTGACGGCGCCGAGCACATGGCATGAGCCCGCACGGCCGCCCGAAGGGCGCATCGACCGCAGTCCGAAGGATGGAGATTGCCTTGTGAGCGACGTCGCCGACGCGCCGCAACCCTGGGTCGTCTACCTGCTCGAGTGCGCGGGCGAGCGCCTGTACGCCGGCATCACCAACGACCTGGCGGCGCGCTTCGCAGCGCATCGCAGCGGCCGCGGCGCGCGCTTCACGAAGGCGTTCGCGCCGCTGCGCGTGGTGGCGGCGTCCGAGCTGCCGTCGCGCTCCGATGCGCTGAAGGCCGAGCACGCGCTCAAGCGCCGGCCGCGCGCCGACAAGCTCGCGTTCCTGGCCGCGTGCGGTGCGCCGCTGGCGGCGTCCGAGCTGCCCGGCGCTTGATCCAGAACCGGACGGCCCGTGCAGCGCACTGTCCCGCGCTGGCACAGTGCCGCTCTGGGTCTGGGGGGATCCCCTGATCGCGGCACGCCCGCGGCGCCGTCCTCGACTGGAACGCCATTTGCATCCGCAGCGCCCACCGGATCATGATGGAGGGATGATGACGATGGCGTTCGACTCGACGCGCTGGCGCTGGCCGGCGGCGGCCCTGGCGGCCGCGAGCAGCACGCTGTGTGCCGCGCAGCCGCCGCAGGCCGAGCCGCAGACGGTCACGATCACGGCCACGCGCATCGCCACGCCGGCGTTCGACGTGCCGGCGTCGATCTCGCTGGTGACGCTCGCGCCCGACGCCGACGCGCGCCCGGGCATCAACCTGTCGGAGACGCTGTCCGGCGTGCCGGGCCTGCTCGCGCGCGACCGCCAGAACTACGCGCAGGACGTGCAGATCTCGGTGCGCGGCTTCGGCGCGCGCTCCACCTTCGGCGTGCGCGGCGTGCGGCTGTACATCGACGGCATCCCCGCCACGATGCCCGACGGCCAGGGGCAGGTCAGCAACGTCGACCTCGGCTCGGCCGCGGCCGTCGAGGTGCTGCGCGGACCGTTCTCGGCGCTGTACGGCAACTCGTCGGGCGGCGTGCTGCAGGTGTTCACCGAGGACGGCGCCGGTGCGCCCAAGCTCACCGTCGGTGCGGGCGGCGGCAGCGACGGCCAGCGGCGCTACGACGCCAAGCTGTCGGGCGCGCAGGGGCCGCTGGACTACCTCGCCAGCGTCTCGCGCTTCGAGACGGACGGCTGGCGCGACCACAGCGCCGCGCGGCGCGACATCCAGAACCTCAAGCTCGGGCTGCGCCTGGACGACGCGTCGAAGCTGACGATCATCGGCAACGGCGTGCAACTGCCGTTCGCCCAGGATCCGCTCGGCCTGACGCGCGCCGAGCTGCAGGCCAACCCGCGCGGCGTCGACCCGGCGGCCACGCAGTTCGACACGCGCAAGTCGCTGTCGCAGTCGCAGGGCGGCCTGATCTACGAGCTGCACGTCGACGGCGCGAACACCTTGCGCGCGATGGCCTACGGCGGGCATCGCGACACGACGCAGTTCCAGTCCATCCCCGTCGCCTCGCAGGCCAACCCGCTGAACCCTGGCGGCGTGATCCAGCTGGGCCGCGACTACGACGGCGCCGACCTGCGCTGGACGACCGCCGGCGGGCCGGCCGAGCGGCGCTGGTCGCTGATCGGCGGCCTCGCGTGGGACACGCTGCGCGAGCATCGCCAAGGCTTCCAGGACTTCACGGGCACCGGCAGCGGCCTGGTGCCGGGCGTGCAGGGCGCGCTGCGGCGCGACGAGATCAACGACGTCCAGGATCTCGACCCCTACCTGCAGGGCCAGTGGCATCCGGCCGCGGACTGGACGCTGGACGCCGGCGTGCGCCGCAGCCGCGTGCGCTTCGTCTCGCACGACCGCTACGTCGTCGGCACCAACCCCGACGACAGCGGCCGCGCGACCTACGAGGCCACGCTGCCCGTGCTGGGCGTGCAGTGGGCGGTGCGGCCCGAGGTGCATCTTTACGCGACGGCCGGCCGCGGCTTCGAGACGCCCACGCTCAACGAGCTGGCCTACCGTCCGAACGGCCTGACCGGCCTGAACTTCGACCTCAAGCCGGCGCGCAGCGACAGCGTCGAGCTGGGCGTGAAGGCGCATTCGCAGTCGCTGGGCGTGCTCGACCTCGCGGTGTTCGGCACGCGCACCCGCAACGAGATCGTGACGCTGTCCAACGTCGGCGGCCGCTCGACCTACCAGAACGTGGCGTCGACGCGGCGCGTCGGCCTGGAGCTGGCGTGGACCAAGTTGCTGCCCGACGACCTCGCGGTGCAGGTGGCGTACACGCTGCTCGCCGCGCAATACACCGACGGCTTCCTGGCCTGCACGACGACGCCCTGCGCCGCGCCGGCGACGCCCGTCGCGTCGGGCAACCGCATCCCGGGCGTCGCGCGCAACGCGTTGTCGGCCGAGCTCGCCTGGACGCCGCCGCGCGGCTGGCGCGCCAGCGTGCAGGCGCGCGCGCTGAGCCGCGTCTTCGTCAACGACGCCAATTCCGACGCGGCCTCGTCCTTCGTGGTGGCCGACGTGACCGCGGGCTACCTGCTGCCCGTCGGCGACTGGAAGTTCTCGGCGTTCGGCCGCATCGACAACCTCGCGGGCCGGCGCTACGTCGGCTCGGTGATCGTCAACGAGGGCAACGGCCGTTACTTCGAGCCGGCGCCGCGCCGTACGTTCTTTGCCGGGCTGACCGGGAGCTATCGATTCTGATCCGGGCGACGAACGGCGGGTGACGCCCGCGGCCAACGCGTCCTACTCAGAACGTGCCGGGGTAGGCGCCGCCGTCGATCAGCACGTTCTGGCCGGTGATGTAGCCGGCCTGCGCGCTGCACAGGAACGCGCAGGCCGCGCCGAACTCGGCGGGCGTGCCGAAGCGGCCCGCCGGGATCGCGGCCTCGCGCTGCCGGGCGACCTCGTCGGCGCTGATGCCCAGCCGCTGCGCGCGCGGCGCGAACGACGACAGCAGCCGGTCGGTGGCGAACGCGCCGGGCAGCAGGTTGTTGATCGTCACGCCGCGGCCGGCCACCTCGCGCGCCACGCCCGCCACGAAGCCGGTCAGGCCCGAGCGCGCGCCGTTGGACAGGCTCAGCGTGGCGATCGGCGACTTCACCGACGAGCTCGTCACGTTGACGATGCGCCCCCAGCCGCGCTCGCACATGCCGTCCACCGTCGCCTTGATCAGCTCGATCGGCGTGAGCATGTTGGCCTCGACCGCCTTCAGCCAGGCCGCGCGGTCGAAGTCGCGGAAGTCGCCCATGGGCGGGCCGCCGGCGTTGGTGACGACGATGTCGAGTGCCGCATCTGTGCCGTGGCGCAGCTCGCGCGCGGCAGCGAGCGCCTGCGCGCGGCCGGCGTCGGTGGTGATGTCGGCGGCGATCGCGATCACCTTCACGCCGGACGCCGCGCGCAGTTCGGCCGCGGTCGCCTCGAGCGCCTCGGCGCCGCGCGCCACGAGAACGAGGTCGACGCCTTCGGCCGCCAGCGCGGCCGCGCAGCCGCGGCCCAGGCCCCTGCTGGACGCGCACACGAGCGCGGCCTTGCCGTTCAATCCGAGATCCATGTCGCTTGCCTTTCGTGGGTGCGGGGGCTTGGGCGATCGTATATCTTGCGCGCTTCACGTCCCATGCGCGGAGGCTTCGATGACCACGACCACGCCCGACCGATTCGTCGACGCCGGCGTGCTGCGCGTCGCGTACGCGCAGCACGGCGATCCGGCGGGGCGCCCCGTCGTTCTGCTGCACGGATTTCCCTATGACGTGCACGCGTACGACGGCGTCGTGCCGCTGCTGGCGGCGCACGGCCTGCGCGTGATCGTGCCGCACCTGCGCGGCTACGGGCCGACGCGCTTCCTGTCCGACGCCACGCCGCGCTCGGGCCAGCAGGGCGCGCTCGGCGCCGACCTGCTCGCGCTGCTGGACGCGCTGCGCCTGGAGCGCGCGCTGGTCGCCGGCTACGACTGGGGCGGCCGGGCGGCCTGCGTCGTGTCGGCGCTGTGGCCCGATCGCGTGCGGGGCCTGGTCTCCGTCAACGGCTACAACCTGCAGGACATCGCGCGTTCCGCGCAGCCCGCCACGCCCGACAAGGAATACCGCCTCTGGTACCAGTACTACCTGCACGGCGAGCGCGGCCGCGCGGGCCTGGCCGCGCACCGGCGCGAGTTCGCGCGGCTGCTGTGGCAGCTGTGGTCGCCGCGCTGGCGGTTCGGCGATGCCGACTTCGAACGCAGCGCGCCGTCGTTCGACAACCCCGATTTCGTCGACGTCGTCGTGCACTCCTATCGCCACCGCTTCGCGCTGGTGCCGGGCGACCCGGCGTACGAGGACACCGAGCGCCAGCTCGCCGCGCAGCCGCCGATCGCGGTGCCGACGATCTCGCTGGACGGCGACGCCGACGGCGTGACGCCGGACGGCACGCCCAGGCCGGGCCGATTCACGGGGCGGCACGCACACCGGCGCGTGAACGGCGGCGTCGGGCACGACTTGCCGCAGGAAGCGCCGCACGCGTTCGCGCAGGCGGTGCTCGACGTGGACGCCTGGGCCGCGCGCTGAACGCTCGGGTTCAGTGCGGCCGCTCGGCCGGCTCGATCACGAACGGACGCCGCTGGCCGTCGAGGCCGGCGGCGCGCAGCGCGGCCAGCACCGCGTCGCGCGCGATGGCCATGGTGCGCCACCATTGCGCGCCCGGGTCGGCGTCCGACGCGAAGTTCAGGCGCTCCCACTCGTCCATGCGCTGCCAGGCGACGAGCGCGTCCTCGGGCGTCATGCCGGCGCGGTGCAGCGTGCAGGTGAACGCGGCCGCGGCGGCTTCCAGCTCATCCTCGGACGAGTCGCGGATCGTGAGCGTGAAGGTGGCCGTGTGCAGCGTGCTCATGGCCTCGCCTCGCATGGTCGGCGCTCAGGCCGGCGCCTGCCCGCCGCGGAACTGCTCGCGGTCGCGCGAGTTGCACGACAGCAGGCTCAGCGCCAGCGCGAGGTCGTCGTTGGCCACCGGCGAACTGCTCGCCCGGCCACCGCCGTCGTGCGAGGCGCTGCGCCAGTCGAACAGGGAACGGATGTCGTCGCTGGTGTGGTCGTCGATCACGGTGGAGCCTTTCGCGAGCCGGTTTGCGGTTCGAGGGGACGGCAAACGGCGTGCCAGGCCAGCGACGCGGGGCTTGCGCGAGCGCGGTTGCAATGACTTGCAGCTCGCGGTGCGCGAGCGCCCGCGCGCGCACGCCCGCCTCGCGCGTCACGCGCGACGGGCCTGCAACGCGATGTGTCGATCGTCGGTGCGGCGCCGGTTCGATGAGAAGTCCCGACAGCCGCGCCGGCACTCCATCACGAAAATCGCCGCATCGCTTCGATACGGCTCGCGGTATCTACCGCCGCGCCGCAGCGATCCGTTCGGACTACGCGCTGCGGCGCAGGGCAAACGCACGATGGCCGCTTCGACCTTGAGAATGACCCGCTGGCGCGACCTCGTGTCGCAGGACGTGCGGGCGCATGCCGTTCGGCCCGCGAGCGATACGGCGTCGCTGCTGGCGCGCTACCGCGAGTCGGGCCACCTGGTGGCCGACGTCAACCCGCTGGGCATCGCGCGCGACGCCGAGCCGGCACCGCAGGGCTTTCGCCACGTGCTGCGCGAAGGCACCGATGTGGCGAACCTGGACACCGCGGCCCTCGAGGCGCGCCTGCGCCGCAGCTATTGCGACGGCCTGGCGCTGAACGCGACGCACGTGCGCAACCACGCGCGCGCCGACTGGCTGTACGAGCGCCTGGAAGCGCGCGCCGCGGCGCCGCGCGTCGGGCCCGCGAAGCGCCTCGCACTGTACGAGATGCTGTTCGCAGCCGAGCGCCTCGAGCACGCGATCGCCGCCGACTATCCCGCCGCCAAGCGCTTCAGCCTCGAAGGCAGCGAGTCGTACATCGTGTTCCTGCGCTGCGCGATCGAGGCGGCGGCCGCGCAGGGCGCCGGGCAGGTCGTGCTGGGCATGCCGCACCGCGGCCGCCTGAACGTGCTGGCCAATGTGATGGGGCTGCCGGCCGACGAGCTGCGCTCGCTGTTCACCGACGCGCCCGCGCCGCACCTGGCCGCGTGGGACATCAAGGAACACCTGGGCCTCGCGCGCCGCCTGCGCACCGACGCCGGCTGGCTGGACGTGCTGCTCGCGCACAATCCGTCGCACCTGGAGAGCGTGACGCCCGTCGTCACGGGCATGGTGCGCGCGCTGCAGGAGCGCGCGGCGAGCGACCCGCGCGGCCACGTCGTGCCGCTGATCGTGCACGGCGACGCGTCGTTCAGCGGCCAGGGCATCGTCACCGAGACGCTCAACCTCGCCGGCACGCGCGGCTACGGCGTGGGCGGCACGGTGCACGTCGTGCTGAACAACCAGATCGGCTCCACGGTGTCGAACCTGCTCGATGCGCGCTCCACGCTCAACAGCGCCGATGTCGCGCGGGCCTACGACGTCCCCGTGCTGCACGTCAACGGCGACCTGCCCGAACTGGTGGCGCAGGCCGCCGACATCGCCGTGCAGTTCCGCCAGCGCTTCCATGCCGACATCCTGGTCGACATCGTCGGCTACCGGCGCCACGGCCACAACGGCCACGACGACCCGCGGGTGACGCAGCCCGCGATGCAGCGCATTGTGCGCTCGATGCCGACCGTGGTGCAGCGTTATCGCGCGCGGCTCGCGGCCGAGGGCGAGACGGGCGTCGAGCGGATCGCCGCGTGCGAGCGGCGCGTGGCGGGTGCGCAGTCGCTGCCGGCATGCGCCGTCGACGTCGCGCCTTCCGCCGTCGGCCAGGCGCCGCGCGCGTCGCGCCCGGCGGCGGCGGGCGTGCCGTTCGCACGGCTGACGTCGCTGGTCGATGCGATGTGCGCGCCGCCGCCGAACTTCCGGCTGCATGACCACATCCGCGCGCTCGTCGCGGGCTGGCGCGATGCCGCCGCTTCGCGCGCCAACGCCGTCGACTGGTGCCTGGCCGAGACGCTGGCGTACGGCTCGCTGCTGGCCGCCGGCTCCAACGTGCGCCTGAGCGGCCTGGACATCGGCCGCGGCAGCTTCTTCCACCGCCAGTGCGTGTGGCATGACCAGGACTCGATGATCGACGGCGAGCAGGTGCACGTGCCGCTGCGCCACCTCGGCGAGCGCCAGGGCGTGTTCTCGGTGTTCGAGACGCCGCTGTCCGAAGAGGCCGTGCTGGGCTTCGAGTACGGCTACTCGGTGATGGCGGCCGACACGCTGGTCGTGTGGGAAGCGCAGTTCGGCGACTTCGTCAACAACGCGCAGGTGTTGGTCGACCAGTTCATCTGCTCCGGCGAGGCCAAGTGGGGCTACCGCAGCGGCCTGACGATGCTGCTGCCGCACGGCAACGAGGGCGGCGGCCCCGAGCATTCGAGCGCGTATGTCGGGCGCTTCCTGTCGCTGTGCGCGCAGCAGAACATCGCGGTGTGCATGCCCAGCACGTCCGCGCAGATGTTCCACCTGCTGCGGCGCCAGCTCGCCGGCGGCCCGCCCAAGCCGCTGGTCGTCTTCACGCCCAAGGGCCAGCTGTACGGCAACCAGGCCAGCTTCTCGACGTGGGCCGACTTCGAGGCCGGCGGCTTCCGATGCGTGCTGGGCGACATCGATGCGGCGCAGGCACCGGCCGGCGAGCGCGTCGTGCTGTGCAGCGGCAAGATCCACTTCGCGCTGGCGAGCGAGCTCGCGGCGCGGCCCGATCCGCGCGTCGTGCTCCTGCGCCTGGAGCAGCTCTATCCGCTGCCGGCCGACGAGTTGCGCGAGCGGCTCGCGCGCCTGCCGAGGCTGTCGGAAGTCGTCTGGACGCAGGAGGAAGCGCGCAACCACGGCGCCTGGACGGCGTTGCGCGAACCGCTGGAGGACGCGCTGCCGCCCGGCACGCGACTGCGCTGCGTCGCGCGGCCCGAGGCGGCGGCCAGCGCCGGCTGCCGGCGCGGCGCGCACGTCGCCGAGGAGCAGGCCTTGCTGGCCGCGGCGCTGCGCGGGCTGGCGTGATGCGCCGGCTCACGCGGCCGAGGGCTGTCGACCGAGCAGGTGGATCGGCGCGGCCGTCGCGAACGCCAGCAGGTTCTCCGCCGGCATCGGCTTGGCGAAATAGAAGCCCTGCAGCACGTCGCAGCCCAGCTCGGCCAGGAAGCTCGCCTGCGGCCGGGTCTCGACGCCCTCGGCGACCGTGCGCAGGTTGAGGGCGCGCGCGATGTCGAAGGTGGCGCGCACGATCGCTTCGGACTCGGCGCTCGTGAGCATCTCGCTGGTGAACGCGCGGTCGACCTTGAGCGTGTCCAGCGTGAACTGCTTGAGGTAGCTGAGCGACGAGTAGCCCACGCCGAAGTCGTCCAGCGCGATGGTGACGCCGAGCTTCTTGAGCCGCGCGATCGTCTCCTGGCTGTGCTGGTTGTCCTCCATCAGCAGGGTCTCGGTCAGTTCGAGCTCGAGGCACTCGGGCGGCAGGCCGGTGGCGCGCAGCACGTCGCGCACGGTGTCCACCAGCGAGTCGCCGGCGAACTGGCGGCCGCTGATGTTGACCGACAGTGCGAGGTCGGCCAGGCCGCTGCGGTGCCACTGTGCCATCTGCCCGCAGGCCGTCATCAGCACCCAGTCGCCCATGTCGGCGATGACGCCGATGCGCTCGGCGATCGGGATGAACACGCCCGGCGACACCATGCCCAGCTCCGGATGTTCCCAGCGCAGCAGCGCCTCGACGCCCACCATGCGGCCGGTGCGCGCCGAGACCAGCGGCTGGTAGTGCAGCCGCATCTCGCCGCGCTCCACCGCGTGGAACAGCGCGCTCTCCATCGACAGCCGGCTGTGCGCGCCCTCGTTCATTTCGGAGGCGTAGGTGACCGACGTGCCGCCGCCGCGGCGCTTGGCGCGGTACATCGCGACGTCGGCGTTGGCCAGCAGCGTCTCCGCCGCGACGGCGCCGTCGCCCGCGATCGCGATGCCCACCGAGGCCGTGACGTGCAGCAGCTGGTCGCCCTGCGCGAACGGCTCCCTGAGCGCCTTGACGTAGCGCTCGGCGATGGCGCGCGCCGCGTCCGGATGCGGCAGGCCCGGCAGCACCACCACGAACTCGTCGCCGCCCCAGCGCGCCACCGTGTCGCCGGTGCGCGTGCACGACGCGAAGCGCGCCGCGACCGCGGCCAGCAGCTCGTCGCCGCTGTGGTGGCCCAGCGTGTCGTTGATGTCCTTGAAGCGGTCCAGGTCGATCAGCAGCACCGCCAGCAGCGAGCCCTCGCGGTAGCAGCGCGCCATCGCGGCGGGCAGGCGTTCGTCCAGCAGCAGGCGGTTGGGCAGGCCCGTCAGGCGGTCGGTGCGCGCCTCCAGGTGCAGCTTGTCCTCCATGCGCTTGCGCTCGTCGATGTTGCGCGACAGGCACAGCACCTCGTCGACGTGGTCGCCGACCGCCAGCGAGCGCAGCGCGCTCTCCAGCCACACGTACTCGTCGGACTTCAGGCGCGCCCGGTAGGCCACCGTCGTCTCGGTGTCGCCCGACGCCGCGGCGTCGAAGGCGCCCCGCAGCTGCGGCAGGTCCTCGGGGTGCACGAGCGCGGCGATGTTGATGCCCAGCAGCTGCGCCGCCTCCACGCCCAGCACCTTGCGGCTGGCCGGCGACGCGAAGCGGATCGAGCCGTCGCGCGCGTGGCGCGTGATCAGGTCGGTGGAACTCTCGGTGATGACCTGGTACTGGCGCATCGTGCTGAGCAGGGACTCCTCGCGCTCGTTCAGGCGCCGCGTGAGCGCGTTGAACGCCGTCGTCAGCGCCAGCACCTCGCCGCTGCCGCCGCGGGTGTCGGCGGGCAGCGGGGCGATGCGGCCGTCGGCGGCCGACCAGGCGGCGATGTGGCGGCTCAGCGCGATCAGCGGCCGCGTGAGGTAGCGCGTCAGCGACCAGATCGCCACGAGCATGCACAGCGCGGCCGCGGCCAGCGCGAGCAGGAAGCGGTGCACCAGCTTGCCGATGTACTCGTAGGCCTCGTCGCGCGGGTAGACCGCCGACACGAGCCAGCCCGAGGTCTTGATGCGGTGGTAGCTGACGAAGGCCTCGCGCCCGTTCTCGTCGACGCTGGGCGCCGTGCCCTCGAAGCCCTTGAGCGCGCGGTCGAACAGCGCGTTGGCGCCGGGCAGGAACATCGGCTTGGACAGGCGGCGATGGTCGGGGTCGATGATCAGCTTGCCGTCTGCCGCCGTGATCGCGACGTAGCCGGTCTGGCCGATCTTGGTCTTGGCCACGCTGCCCAGCATCTCGGGGCGCGTCAGGCCCAGGCTGCCGGTGATCATCCCGATCAGCCTGCCGTCGCGCGACAGGATGGGCATCGTCAGCACGATGACGAAGTTGCCGTCGCCCGCGTTCGTCTTGAACGGCTCGGAGATCACCGGCTTGGCGGTGGCCAGCGTCTGCTGGATGTACGGGCGCCAGGTGGCGTCGTTGCCGATGCGGTCGGGGCGGTACGGGCGTTCCGACAGCAGGATGCCCTTGGCCGAGAACAGGAACACGGAGCGGTCGAACACGGAGGCCAGGCCGTCGTTGCGCTCCAGCGCCTCGCGGGCAGTGCGGAAGTTCTCCAGGTCGTGCTCGTCGATGTGGGCGGCGCTGTCGCGCAGCGCGTTCTGCAGCAGCTCCAGGCGGTAGTCGACGGCCTCGGCGATGCGGCCCACCAGCAGGTCCTGCTCGCTGGAGAGCACGGCGCTGAGCTGGTTGTCGAAGGTGTCGAGCGAGACGGTGGCCATCGCGACGACGCCCACCAGGAACACCGCCGACGTCGCGACGGACGCGCGCGTGGCCAGGCTCTGGGGGACGATCCAGCGGCGGGCGGCGAGCAGCTTGCGCATGAGGGCGAGTGACATGGACGGGCGATCCTTCCTGGCGGGGTGATCGCACTATCGGTGACGCGGCGCGCCGGCTGTACCTCGGGGGGTGTCGGGAGTTCTGGTCGAGCAGGCGCAGCGGCCGTCGCGGGAGAAATACCGCACGGTCGGCGCGGCCGGCGATCGAGACCTCCCTACGCCAGGCGCTCGAAAGTCTTTCGTATCCAGGTGCATCCGTCCGACACGCGCCGCCGTAAGTGGCTTGCAGTCGACCCCCGCCCGTGCCGCGGGCGTCGGCGCCAGGAGACCCCCTCATGCGAGTGCCCCGCGACGCCATCTGCCTGCCATGCGGCGGCCGTAAGATCGCCGGGCCGCCCGGCGCACGAGCATCGCAGGACACGACATCGACCATGGCACGCCGCACCGACCCTCCCGACAACGACGACCTGGCGCGCTGGCTGTCGCGCGTGGCGCTCGGCGATCGCCCGGCGTTCGAGCAGCTGTATCGCGCGACGTCGTCCTACCTGATGGCCATCGCCTGGCGCGTGCTGCAGCAGCGCGACCTCGCCGAGGAGGTGCTGCAGGACGCGTTCGTCAAGGTCTGGCATTCGGCCGGGATGTACGACGCGCGCCTGGGCCTGCCGATGACCTGGCTGATCAACATCGTGCGCAACCGCGCGATCGACCTGCGCCGCTCGCGCGCGGGCACGCTCGCGGGCGCGCCGGGCGACGCGGGCGAGGCCGCGCTCGATTCGCTGGCCACGCCGGGCGCCGGCCCCGAGCAATGGCTGGACGACGCGATCCACCGCATCGGCGTGCGCGAATGCATGGGCCAGCTGAGCGCCGCGCAGCGCCAGGCGCTCGCGCTCGTCTACTACCAGGGGCTGACGCACGTCGAGGCGGCGCAGGCCCTGGAGGCGCCGCTGGGCACCACCAAGGCCTGGGTGCGCCGCGGGCTCGACTACCTGAAGGCGTGCCTGAAGGGCCGCGGAGTGGCCGCCACATGAACCTGCTGCATCCCGAACGCCTCGACGCGCTGGCCCGTGCCCATGCGCTGGGCACCTTGTCGCCGCGCGCGGCGCGCCGCTTCGCGCGCGTCGTCGCCGGATCGAGCGTGGCGGCGCAGGCCGTGGCCGACTGGCAGGCCGTGCTGGGCACGCTGGAAGAGGGCGCGCCTGCCTCGCCCGAGCCGCGGCCACGCGTGTGGGCCGACGTGCAGCGCCGCCTGTTCGAGCGCGAGGCGCAGGCGTTGCCGCAGGCCGATCGCCGCGGCGCGTCGCGCGGCGCGGGCGGTTTGGCGCTGGGCTGGCTGCGCTGGCCGGCGGGGCTGGTCGTCGGCGCCGCCATGTTGTGGACGGTGCTCGCGCTGCGCCCGCAGACCTTCGGCCTGGAGCCCGACGCCGGCGCCGTGCCGGCCAGCTACGTCGGCGTGCTGCAGGACGCGCAGGGCCGCTCGCTGGTGGCCACCACGGCGCGCCGCCACGGCACGGTGTTGACGGTGCGGCTGCTGCGGCCCGTGGCGGTGGCGCCGGGGCACGAGCTGGTCGTCTGGGCCTGGAGCGACGCCGACCCGGCGCCGCGTCGCGTTGCGCGCTGGACGCCCGCCGGCCCGACCGTCGAACTGCCGCTGCCGACCCCGGCCGAGACGCTGCTGGGCCCGATGACGCACCTCGGACTGAGCCTGGAGGCCGCCGGCAGCGACGCGGCGGCGCCGTCGCAGCCGCTGGTGGCCGAGGGCCCGTGCGCGAAGGTCTGGTGACGCGCCGCGCATCGGCCGAACGTTTTTGCGAAATGCTTGATCCGTTTTCCGGCGAGTCTCGTAAGTGACCCAGATTCCTCGGATTTCCCGACGAACTTCGACAAAGGACGCATCCATGAACGCACGACACACCCTCGCCCTGCTTGCCGCCACGTGCGCGCTGGCCGCCATCGCGCCCGCCGCGGCGCTCGCTGCCGACAGCCCGTCCCCGGCCCCGGCGCCTGCCGCCAAGGCCGCCGCCGACAAGCTGGGCCAGGCCCGCGCCCTGATCGCCGACCGCCAGTGGGGCCCGGCGCTGGACGAACTGCACCGCGTCAACGACGCGGGCAGCGCCGACTGGAACAACCTGATGGGCTTCGTGCTGCGCAAGGGCAAGACGCCCGACCTCGCCGGCTCGGAGAAGTACTACGACGCCGCGCTGAAGATCGACCCGCACCACCGCAACACGCTGGAGTACTCGGGCGAGCTGTACCTGATGAAGGGCGACCTGACCAAGGCCCAGTCGCGCCTGGCCTCGCTGCAGTCCGAGTGCGGCGGCAAGTGCGAGCAGTACGCGGAACTCAAGACCGCGATCGCCGACTACCAGGCCAACGGCAACAAGTACGTCTCGAAGGGCTGGTGAGCGCCGGCGCGCTCGTTCGACTGTCACCCCATCGATCCACCGCGAAGCCACGTCGACCGCGCGTCGGCCCGACAGCTTCGCCACGGGAGCAATCCATGAAGCAAGTCTTTCTCCTCTCGCTGGCCGCCGCTGCGCTGCTGCCGCTCGCCGCGAACGCCGCCGAGGCGACCGTCACGCTCCACCTCGCGATGGCCGACGGCGCCGGCGCCGCGGTCGGCACGGTCAAGCTCATCGAGACGCGCTACGGCCTCGTCCTGCAGCCCGCGCTCACTGGCCTGCCGCCGGGCCTGCACGGCTTCCACGTGCACGAGAACGCGTCGTGCGCGCCGTCCAGGCAGGGCGAAACGACGGTGCCCGCCGGCGCCGCGGGCGGCCACCTCGACCCGCTGGGCAGCAAGCACCACGGCGAGCCCTGGGGCGACGGCCACCTGGGCGACCTGCCGCCGCTGTTCGTGGCGGCCGACGGCGGCGCCGTGCAGCCCGTGCTCGCGCCGCGCCTGAAGCTCGCCGACGTGCTGCACCACGCACTGATGGTGCACGCCGGCGGCGACAACCACTCCGACCATCCCGCCGCGCTCGGCGGCGGCGGGGCGCGCGTGGCCTGCGGCGTGATCGAGGGCTGACGCGATGCTGCGCACCTCGCTTGCACTTGCCGCCGCCGCGCTCGCCGCGGGCTGCGCCACGCCGCTGCCGCCCGCGTCGCCGGCCATCGCCGTGCCGGCCGACGTGCCCGCCGCGTTGCAGCCGGCCGCCGGCCAGGAACCCTTCCTCGAGCTGCATGCCAGCGGCGTGCAGGTCTACGAATGCGCGGCCCGTGCCGACGCGCCGACTGCGTGGGCCTGGCAGTTCCGCAGCCCCGACGCGAGCCTGGCCGACGCGCAGGGCCACGTCGTCGGCCGTCACTTCGCCGGGCCGTCGTGGATGTCGAACGACGGCGCCACGGTGGTGGGCCAGGTCGCGGCCAGCGCCCCGTCGCCCGAGGCCGGGTCGATCCCGTGGCTGCTGCTGACCGTCAAGTCGCGCGACGGCCGCGGCGTGCTGGCCCCGGCCACCAGCGTCCAGCGCCTGGACACCGAGGGCGGCGTGGCGCCGCGCTCGGCGTGCGGCGAGGCCAACGCGCACCAGCTCGAGCGCGTCGGATACATCGCCACGTATGTGTTCTGGCGCGCGCGGCCCGCGGGCTGACGCGTCGACCACCCCGGCCCCGCGCGCACCGCGCGGCGGCTGCGGCGCGGGGATCTCCTGGTAATCGAGGGTCAGGACTTTCCACGAGATGGCGCCTGGCCAGGCGCAGCAGTTCGGCCTCCTGCGTGGCGTGGGCCGGCCACACCTCGAGCACCATCAGCGCGTCCGCGCCTTCCGGGTCGCCGATGAGGAGGTCGCCCTCGCAGGCGCGCAGGAGCGGGATCAGCGGCCTCAGGTCCTCGTGGAATCGGGCATCGTCGCGATAGAAGCGATAGACGTTGCCGCGCTCGGTCTTGCTGCAGGTGATGCGCATGCGCGACCTCCGAAGTTCCGTGGCGGACCAGTGTGCGCGGCCAGGATGTGCGCCTTGTGAAGACGTGGGGAGCAGGGGTATCGAGAGGTGTCGGGATGTGGCGTGGAACTGGATGCGCGGTTCGCCATCGCCGGAGGGCACGCCGCGATGCGCGCATCGCGGCAGAATTGGCGGCCTGCGCGACATTCGCCCGCCAGAGCCGTCGCACTGTCGAGGATTCCCGGCAGGCATGTGCTCGCCGAGCAGGAACACTCCACCCCGATCCCTCCCGAACTGCCTTGCGGCCTCCCAGCCGTTCCCGACGTCCATGCAAGAAGACGGCATCCAGAACCCTCGCCCCGAACCCTGTGTCCACGACTGGCGCTGCGTCCAGTGCGGACGCCGCCTGCTGCTGCGCATGCGCACGCGCCGGCCCGGCGGTTGCGGGCATTGCGGCTCGGTGATGCTCGAGCCGTCGCCGCGTCGGCCGCACTGATTTCGCGCCGGCGCGCGCGGTCAGGCCAGCCGCGGCCTCGCGCCGCGTCGGGCCCGCATCGGGGCCGGGAGGTCCATGTCGACGCACGTGCTCGCATCGCGCCGCGGCGGCGACGCCGCGTCGAGCTCGTTCGTGCGGTCGTTCGTGCCGTGGGCTCGCCGGGATTCGCCCTCGGCCAGCAGCGCCGCGATTTCCTGCGCCTGGATCGGCTTGCTGTAGAAGTGGTCGAAGCCGGCGGCCTCGCAGCGCCGGCGGTTCTCCGTCGAGCCGCTGCCGGTCAGGCACACATGGAGCACGCCGCTGCCGGCGTCCTCGCCGTCGCGCAATTGCTCGAGCACGTCGCAGCCGTCCGCGTCGGGCATCTCCAGGTCGAGGATGGCGATCGCCGGCCTGAACGCGGCCGCCACGCGCAGCGCCTGCGCCTTGTCGAATGCGGGAACCGCGGCGCAGCCGAGAAGCTGCAGCAGACTGCAAAGAGAAGTCGCGGCGTCGACGTTGTCGTCGACGACCAGCACTCGCAGCTTCCCGTCTTTTTCGTCGGCCATGGCGCGGACACTGAACGAATCGTTCTGCGCGACAGGGGGCAAAATGTGTGCCCGTCACTTTTTCGCGGTACCCGAGGTCGCGACGACGACGAAGCGAGCAAAACCGTCTACCATCTGATCGTGACCCGAGGCCGTGTCGGGCCCGAGTCACCAGGGAAATTTGCTCGTCAAGACCAACAACGACGTCCGGAATCGCCGGACCGTCGATGCATGCAGTAGCGAGGGTCTGCAGACCGTCAACGGTCCTGCGATGGCGCAACACGTCCAGATCCGGCGTGTCGTGCCAGCGTGCTCGCGCTAGAGGCTGGGAGGCCGCATGCAAGCGAAGGTTTCGACTCCATCACTGAACCCGACCGGCTGCCGCGGAAGCGGCCTGCGTGGTGGCATGGCCTGCGGCCAGTCCGTCTCGCGGCCGCCCCGGTGGTCGCGCCACGCGCTTCGATCCCTGTCCCGAACGCGCTGAGCCGAGCTCGGTGCGCAGGGAGATGCACGTGCGGGCGCCGATCCAGTCCGGTTCGCTGCGTCGCAACGTCCTGATCGGCGGCGGCGCCGCGGCGTTGCTGGCGTCGCTGTATGCGCTGGCGCCGCGCGGGGCCGCTTCGAGCGAGCGGAAAGCGGGCGTGAGAATCGCCGTGCCCGTCGTGCCGCATGCGGGCTTGATCCACCTCGCGTCGGCGCGCGGCCTGTTCAAGGACAGGGGGCTGGACGTCACGTTGCTTCCGCAGGGCTACGGCAAGGCCGCGGTGGCGGAGCTCGTGCGCGGGAACGCGGACCTGGCCGTCGCCGCGGATGTGCCGGTCGTCGTCGAGATCCTCAAGGGCGCGCCGCTGAGCATCGTCGCATCAGTGGCCAATGCGTCGAACGAGCTCGCGGTGCTGGGGCGCATCGATCGCGGCATCCGCACGCCCGCCGACCTGGGCGGGCGCCGGGTGGGCGTGACGCTCGGGACGAGCGGCGAATATTTCCTCTGGGCCTTCCTCGTGCGGTACCGCATCGCGCCGCAATCGGTCCAGCTCGTGGACCTGCCGCCGTCCGGCCTCATCGACGCCCTGAGCCACGACCAGGTCGACGCCATCACCGCCTGGCAGCCGGTGCGGCACGAGGCCGAGCTCGCCTTCGGCGATCGCGTCGTCTCCCTGCGTGCGCCCGACGCCTATGCACAGACCTACGTCCTCGTCGGCCGGCAGGACTACGTGCAGTCGCATCGCGAGGCACTGGGCCGGGTGTTGCGGGCCCTGCTGGACGCCGATGCCTTCGTCGACGCCGACCCGCAGGCCGCCAGGCAGCTGCTGGCCGGGCTGCTCAAGCTGCGCCCCGAGACCTTCGACCCGGCCTGGCAGGACGTGACACTGGAGGTGGAGCAGCAGCAGGCCCAGCTCGTCACGCTCGAGGACGTGGCGACCTGGGCGATGGCACGACGCTACGCGCCGAGCCAGCCCGTGCCCAACTTCGTCTCGCATCTCGAGCTGGACACGATGCTGGCGGTCAGTCCCGATCGAGTGACGGTGGTGCGATGAAGATCCGCACCAAGGCCGCGATCGCCGCGACGATGATGCTCGGCACGATGGTGCTGATCTCCGCCAGCATCGGCTGGGCCGACGCCCAGGTTCGCGCCGCGGTGGCCCAGCAGCGGCACAGCGTCGAGATCGCCAGCGCCCTGAACAACATGCGCATGGTGACCTTCGAGTACCTGCTCAATCGGCGCGACCGCGCACGGTTCCAGGAGCAGGTCGTCTGGGAGCGGCTCGAGCGCCTGCTCGCCAATCCGGTGGCCTTGGACGGTGTGGCCGCCAGGATGCTGGCGGGCTTGCGAGGCCAGGGCGAGGACAGCCATCGCCTGTTCAGCGAGGTCGAGGCGAGCGCCGCGGCCGACCCGGCGGACGACGTGCAGCGGCGCTTCGAGGCGCAGTTGTCGAGCCGGATCCTGATCCTGCAGCAGAACAGCCTCGTGCAGGCCGAGCAGCTCATCCGCGATGCGGGCGAGCGGATCGACGAGACGCAGCGCCACGTCGTCGTGATCACGGGCCTGGGCCTGATGGTGATGGCCTTGCTGACGGCCGCGACGGCCTGGTTCTTCCGGCGCGACGTGCTCCGGCCGATCGCGCGCCTGGAGCTGGCGACGCGCGAGGTCGCGGCGGGCAACTGGTCGTTCGAGCTCGACGTGGGCAGCTCGGACGAACTGGGCGACATGGCGCGCCACTTCGATGCGATGACGCGCGCGTTGCGCGATTCGTTCAACCGCCTGCAGGTCAGCAACCGCGATCTGGTCGTGCTGAACAAGGAGCTCGAGTCGTTCAGCTACTCCGTCTCGCATGACTTGCGCAGCCCGTTGCGGAGCATGGACGGCTTTTCCCTCGCGTTGCTGGAGGACTACGGCGACCGGCTCGACGAGGACGCCCGCGACAGCCTCCAGCGCATCCGCGCGGCGAGCCAGCGCATGGGCCGGCTGATCGACGAGCTGCTCGGCCTGGCGCGGGTCACCCGGGCCGAGCTGCGGCTGCAGGACGTCGACCTCAGCGCGATGGCCGAGGAGATCCTCTCGACCCTGGCCAAGACCGAACCCGGGCGACGGGTCCGCTGGGAGATCGAACACGGGATCCGCGTTCGAGGCGACCGCGAGCTGGTGGCGATCGCCTTGCAGAACCTGCTGGCCAATGCGTGGAAGTTCACGAGCAAGGTAAAGGAGGCCGTCATCCGCGTCGGCACGCGGGACGAGGACGGGGAGCAGGTGTGCTTCGTGTCCGACAACGGCGCCGGCTTCGACATGGCCTATGCCGCCCGCCTCTTCGGCGCGTTCCAGCGCCTGCACCACGAGCGCGACTTCCCCGGCACGGGGGTCGGACTGGCCACGGTGCAACGCGTGATGCATCGCCACGGCTGGTCGCTGGGAGCGCACGCGGCCCTCGGCGAGGGAGCCACCTTCTATTTCCGCCCAACGGAGCAAGTCGATGAACGAAGAGAGCAAGACCATCCTGCTGGTTGAGGACAACGACGACGACGTCGCGTTGACGCTGCGCGCCTTCAAGCGGAGCCACCTGATGAATCCGGTGACGGTGGTGCGCGACGGCGTCGAGGCGCTCGACTTCCTCTTCGTGCGCGGCACCTACGCCGAGCGCGGCGTGGCGCCGCCGACGCTGGTGATCCTCGACCTGAAGCTGCCCAAGCTGGATGGCCTGGGCGTTCTCAAGGCGATGCGGGCCGATGCGCGAACGGCGCTGCTGCCGACCGTCATCCTGACGTCGTCGAAGGAGGAGCAGGACGTCATCGCCGGGTATTCGCTCGGCGCCAACAGCTACGTGCGCAAGCCGGTGGACTTCGCCGAGTTCCTGGAAGCCGTCAAGATCCTCGGCATCTACTGGCTGGCACTCAACCAGGTTCCGCCTCCGCAATGAGCGTCATGAACGAGCGCCCCATCCGAATCCTCTCGGTCGAGGACTCCGAGAACGACTTTCGCCTGGCCATGCGCCAGCTGCGCAAGGCGGGCTTCGCGCCCGCGGCGCGGCGCGTGCAGGACCTGCCGTCGTTGCGCCAGGCGCTGCAGGAGGGGCCGTGGGACGCCATGATCTCCGACTTCAGCATGCCCGGCTTCAGCGGCCTGGAAGCGCTGGCCGAGTTCCGCACGACGGGCCTGGACATCCCCTTCATCTTCGTCTCGGGGACGATCGGCGAGGAGATGGCCGTCGCCGCGATGCGGGCCGGCGCCAGCGACTACGTCATGAAGGAGAACATGGGGCGCCTCGGGCCGGCGCTCGAGCGCGAGCTGGCGCAGGTCGCGCAGCGTGCGGCGCACCGCCTGGCGGAGGCCGAGCTGAGCCGCTTCGAGGCGCAGCTGCACCAGGCGCAGAAGATGGAATCGCTCGGCACGCTGGCCGGCGGGATCGCGCACGACTTCAACAACATCCTGGGCGCGATCCTGGGCAACATCGAGATCGCGCTGGCCGACATCGAGCCCGGTCATCCGGCCCAGTCCGCGCTCGGCGAGATCCAGCAGGCGAGCCTGCGTGCGCGCGACCTGGTGCGGCAGATCCTGACCTTCAGCCGGCGGCGCCCGCAGCAGCTCGAGGTGATCGCGCTGAAGCCCATCGTCGAGGAGACCTTCCGCCTTCTTCGCGCCACGCTGCCGGCGGGGGTCGAACTCCGTCAGGACCTGGCCGAGGCGCCCCTGTACGTCCACGCCGACGCGACGCAGTTGCAGCAGGTGCTGATGAACCTGTGCACGAACGCCTGGCACGCCCTGCAGGACAAGTCCGGGCTGATCGTCATCGGGCTGGATGCCGCCGACGTCGACGCCGCCGACACCGGCGAGCGCGGCCTGGACGCCGGCGCCCATGCGCACCTGTGGGTGAAGGACACGGGCTCCGGCATGGATGCGCGGACGCTGGAACGGGTCTTCGAGCCGTTCTTCACGACCAAGTCGACGGGCCAGGGAACCGGCCTGGGCCTGTCCGTGGTGCACGGGATCGTCGCTGCCCACCACGGCAGCATCACCGTCGACACCTTGCCGGGCGAGGGCAGCACCTTCCACGTGCTGCTGCCGGCGACGTCGGAGCCGCTGCCCCTGCCGGCGAGCCACGAGCGGGCGGCGCCGGTGGCCGCGCATGGCGAGCATGTCGTCTATCTCGACGACGACGAGACGGTCATGCTGGTGATGGTCCGCATCCTCGAGCGGGCCGGCTACCGCTGCACCGGCTATCTCGACGCCGCGGCCGCGCTGGCGTCGATCCAGGCCGCGCCCGCGTCCGTGGATGTCTTCATCACCGACTACAACATGCCCGGCCGGTCGGGTCTGGACGTCGCCCGCGAGGCGGCCGCCTTGAATCCGGGCATGCCCATCGCCATCAGCACGGGCCTGATCACCGACGAATTGTGCGAGCGGGCCCGTGCCCTGGGCGTGCGGGCCGTGATCGAGAAGGAGAACGCGTTCCGCGAGATCGTGCCGCTGGTGCGACGCCTGGTGGACAAGGACAGGACGTAGCGGGCGCCGCCGCCGGGCGACCGCCTCAGGCGCCGACCAGCGTGTCCAGGATCTGCAGGCAGGCCCGCGCGGTGCGGTCGTCCCCGTCCTGTTCCGCATGCCAGGCCGAGACGGAGACCGCGACGATGTCGTGGCCCTGCAAGGCCTGGAAGAACGTGGTCATGTCCGCGGCGCTGGGCCCGCGCCGGACGTGGTACTTGAGCGCTGGCAGGCGCACCGGGTCGTCGATGACGTCGGTGTCCCAGTGCAGGTAGATGCGTTCATGCGGCCGCAACCGCGCCAGCACGTCGTCGAGCGGGCAGCGCACGATGGGCGAGTCCCGCAGCGCCTCGCGTTCGCCCGGGTCGAGGTCGCGCGCGTCGGCCAGCACGATCTGCTGCGCCGGATAGGCCTGGACGCCGATGGCGGACAGGCACGCGCGGGTCGCGCGGTTGCGCGGGTCGGGCCCGTCGTCGATCCGCCCGACGAACATGGCCAGGGGCATGCCGCCGATGTAGTGGGTCTGCGTGCTGGCCCAGGTGTGGAAGTCGCCGTGCGCGTCCAGCCACAGCACGCGATCGGGCGCCCGGCCGGCCTGTTGCAGGCCGGCGAGCATGCCCAGGGTGGACACGCAGTCGCCGGCGAGGCTGACCGGCCTGCAGCCATCGCGGGCCAGCGTCGCGACGCGCGCCGCCAGCAGCGCATAGAGGCGGCCCAGGTTGCCCAGCTTCTCGACGGGGTCGTCGATCCGCGCCTCGGGCTGCGGATCGAGCACCAGCAGCTCCCAGGCATGGCGGTCGACATCGCGCACGCGGCGCAGGCCGTCGCGGCGCTGGCCCATCAGGTAGGGCAGCAGGAGGCGGGCGTTCACAGCCATGTGCGCGAGTCCATCGAGTAGCCGAGCATCGCCATCATCGTGCGCACGTCGGGGCGCGCGCTCAGCGGCAGGAGCATCGCCGCCCGCTTGTGCCAGCGGCCGGGCCGCGGCGGGTCCGTCGCCATCTTGACGGGCAGCGCGCCGGCAAGCGCCATCGCGGGCAGGCCCAGGTGATCGGTGACCCGCTTGAGCACCGACGCGGGACTGGCGACGAAGTCCTCGAAGGACACCCGCAGCGAGCAGACGCCGCGCCGCAGGATCGCTGCGTGGATGGAGTACCACTGGTTCAGGCAGACCTCCTCCAGGGGCGCATGGGTGAACCGCCGCCAGTTGCGCGGCAGGTCGAACTTCCACCACTTGCGGCCGAACGACACCTGGTCGGAGTACCCCCGGATGGCGAGCTCGCAACCGACCTGGCTGAGATCGTGCGAGAAGAAGCCCAGCGGATAGAGCCACCCGTCCATCAGGCCGTTGACGGACTGGGCGAAGCCTCGCGTGAGGTGGATGTAGGTCACCTCGGCGTTGGGGAACAGGCATTCGTACATGCCGATGCGATAGGCGTCGGAGGGGGACTTGAACAGCAGCACCGAGTCCCGCGCGTCCGACGCGGTGAAGGGACGACGCCGCAGCGTCGGCATCACGAAGGGCGGCTCCTCGATCTTCAGGGGCTCGTCGAAGTGGTGGCTGGGAGCGAGCGACGCGTTGCCGTCGTAGTAGCTGATGCGCCAGGGATCGTCGCGGAAGACGGTCGCGAGGATCAGGCGCTGCAGGTCGGCCTCGCCGCGGTCGTCTGCCGGGTCGATCCGGGCCAGCGCGGCCTGCAGGGATCGATCGAGGTGGTGGTAGGCGTCCGCATCCAGGAAGTGCGACGGGAACTGCAGGGCGAGCCGGTTCCTCCATTTGCGCAGCAGCGGGCCGGCGTCCAGGAGTTCCGCGCAGGGCAGCGAGATCTCGTCCAGGATGCTGCCGGCCAGCTCGGAGGCGTTCGCCACGGTCTCGAGGCAGTCGCTGTCGGAGTTCTGGTTGAAGCCGTTGCCGGACAACGCCAGCAGCGGGTCGAGCTCCCCGTCCAGCGATGCGACTTGCGGGTGCTGCGCGAGCGCTTCCTTGAACAGGCTGGATCCGCCGCGCGAGCCGCACAGGACGACCACCACCCGTCGGACCTTCGTGTCCAGGTCCGTGCGGGGCACAGCGCGGCGCGCCCGGATGGTCGAGAGCCTGCTGTCCATGGGCGCGATGCCTCAGGCCAGGGTCATCTCGTAGACGATGAACTCCTGGCGTCGCGTGTCGTCGATCGATTCGCGCGCCAGTTCAGCGACCAGCAGCCCCGCCGATCGAGCGAGGCGCGCCATCGCGTCGATTTCCCCGAAATTGGACTGCACGAAATAGATGCGACCGCCGGGACGCAGGTGCCGGCCGACGCCTTCGAAGAAGCGCGTGTTGGTGCGGAAGTCGGTGTCCCATTGCGACATCGCGACGACGTCGTGCGCGGGCTTGTTCCGGAAGGGCAGGTTGGCCGTGACGACGTCGAAGCGCTCGTCGCCCAGCGACTCGAACAGGTCCGACTGCAGCACCTCCATGGTGCCGGCGAAGCCGTGCATCCGGGCGTTGTGGGTCGCGCTCCGGACGGCCGCCGGATTGATGTCCACGCCCACCACGCGCGTCGCGCCCTTGCTGCACGCGAACACGCCGATGACGCCCGAGCCCGTGCCCACGTCCAGCACGCGCTCGCCCGGTTCGATCCGGAAGTGCCTGACCAGCGGCAGGCTGTCGGCGAACGGCCAGAAGGTGTCGGGGTAGACCAGGAACTCCTTGTCCAGGTAGCGAACCGTCCGCCCCTCGGGCGGGACGGACTTGAACAGCTGCTGCCGCTCCGCCTGCCACTGATCCGTAAAGCGATGCAAGTCCATCCTGAACCTCCCTGGGGCATCACCCGACGATAGGCCTCCCGGCGGCCGAGTGCGATCGTGGTATGCCCCTGGGTGTATCCGGGATGGGCATGGGGTGTCCCGCCGGGCAGAGCGCGGGGAGGCGTCCGCCTGCGTGCGGTCCTATACCGGCGGCAGTATCTGAGCGACCTGGTCGCGCTCGGCGTCCCGTTCGTGGCCCGGTGCTGCCAGCGACGCCTGTGCCCGCTCGCGCATCCGGGCCGCCGTGGCGCGGTCTCCCAGCGAGGCGGCCACGCGCGCGAGGCTGGCCGCGACATGTGCGACCAGCGCCGGCGGCGCCGGAGACATCGCGTCGACAGCGGCCATGGCGCTGTCCAGCTGCGACCTGGCCTCGCCGTCGCGGCCGAGCGCGTGCAGCGCCTCCCCGAGCAGCAGCCGTGCCCGGATCGCCCGCTCCGAGCCCGCGTCGGCGAGCAGCGCGTCCATCGCCACGGCGCTGGCCGCGAGCTCCTGCGCGCGGCGCCAGTCGCCGCGGGCCGCCGACAGGCGCGCATCGACCATCAGCGCGAAGGCAACGTCCGGGCCGGCTTCGGGATGCGTCGCCCGCGCCTCGGCGAGCGCGTCGGCGGCGAGCGCGCGCGCCTCGTCCAGTCGCCTGCGGGCGACGAGGATCTCGGCCAGCCAGGCGCGGTCGTAGCTGCGGCCGTTGTCCTTGTAGTCGGCGCCCAGCAGGCGCTCGCGGCGCTGCATCGCGTCGCGCAGCATCGTCTCGGCCGCGCCGTAGTCGCCCTGGCGAAAGTGCAGCCGCGCCAGGTTGCCGACGTTGACCGCCTCGGCCAGGCCGGCCGCCGGCGCGAGCGCGCGGTTCATGGCCAGCGCCTGGTCGTACGCCGCGCGGGCCTGCTGGAGGCGACCCTCGCCGAGGTACAGGTTGCCCAGCTCGTTCAGGTGCCACGCGGTGCGCCCGTTCGGCCGGGCGTTCAGGTGCTCGTCGATGTCGATGGCCCCGAGCAGGAGCCGCTCGCCTTCGCCCGAGCGACCCAGCTGGCGCAGCGCACCGGCCAGGAAGACCATCGCGTCGGCGACATCGGAATGCCGGTCGCCGAGGCGGGCGCGCGCGCGGCCCAGCGCGTCCCGCAACAGCGGCTCGGCCTGCGCCGGGTGGCCCGCGTCCATCTGGATCCAGCCGAGGTTGGTCAGCGCTTCGGTGCGTGCGTCGCCCGCACCGGGGCCGCTGCGGGCAAGCGCGACTGCCCGCTGCCCGAGCGCGATCGCGCGCGTCGACTGGCCGCGGCGCTCGTCGAGCCCCGCCAGCCAGGCGAGCGCCGGCGCCTCGTCCGGCGAGCCGCGCTCGGGGCCGGCCTCGAAGGCGTCGACCGCGCCCTGCAGGCGGGCGACCGCTTCGCGCACGCGGCCCAGTTCGTCGGCCTCCTTGGCGAGCAGGTATTCGATGTGCAGCGTGCGGCGGTCGGTGGCGCCGAACTGCGCCAGCGCCAGCGCGGCCGCCTGCTCGAGCGGCTGCCGGGCGCGATCCGGGTGGCCGCTGCGGCGCTCGAGGTCGCCGATCAGCGCCAGGAGCTCGACGCGCAGCGCCGGCTGCAGCGCGAAATCACGGTCGACCCGCTCGCGGCCCTGCGCGAGCAGCAGCGCCGTCGTGTCGCTTGCCGCCGAGCCCTGGGTCGCGTTGTCGAACAGGCCTTCCAGAAAGGACTTGAGCGCCTCGGCGCGGCGCGCCTCGTCCTCGGCCGCGAGCGCCTGCGCGCGCGTCTGCGCGGCCGCGGCGCGCGCGAGGCGGGCCTCGTGCAGGCCGATCGCCGTGGTGGCGGCCAGCAGCGTGGCGACGAGCGTGCCCGCCGAGACGGCCAGGGCGTGCCGCCTCGCGAACTTGCCGGCGCGCACCAGCGGGCCGTCCGCCCGCGCCAGCAAGGGTCGGCCGTCGAGATGGCGCCGGATGTCTTCGCGCATCGCCGCCACGTCCGGATAGCGCTGCAGCGGATCGCGCCGCGTGGCCTGCCGCACGATCGCGTGCAGGTCCGCACCGAGCGTGCGGCGCAGGGCCTCGTCGTCGAAGACGGGCGGCGCGGCGTCGAACGCGTCGGCGCCTTGGCGCGCACGCCGTCCGCCCATCAGTTCCGCCAGCAGCACGCCCAGCGCGTAGACGTCGATCGAGGTCGTCGTCACGTCGCCGGCGAACTGCTCGGGGGCCGCGTAGGCGCGCGTCATGCGCCGGGCCTGCGTGCGCGTCGGCTCGGCGTCGGCCGTCAGGAGCTTGGCGATGCCGAAGTCCACGAGCTTGACGCGCCCGTCCGCGTCCACCAGCACGTTGCTGGGCTTGAGGTCGCGATGCACGATCAGGTTGCGGTGCGCATGCTCGACCGCCGCGCACACGTCCATGAACAGGGCCAGCCGCTCGCGTGCGCCGAGCGCGCCGCGTTCGCAGTGTTCGACGAGGTTGGCGCCGGCCACGAATTCCAGCGCCAGGAACGGCGTGCCGGTCGGCGAGAAGCCCGCGTCGAGCAACTGGGCGATGTGCGGGTGCTGCAGGCGCGCCAGGATGCGCTGCTCGCGCAGGAAGCCGCGGCGCTCGTCGGCATCGTGCACGTCCAGCCGCAGCAGCTTCAGCGCGACCGTCTGCGGGCCGCCGGGCAGTTCGCGCTGCGCCTCGAACACGCTGGCCATGCCGCCCGCGCCCACGAAGCGCAGGACGCGGTAGCCCGGAAGCTGCGGCAACGCGTCGTCGAGGCCGTCGATGAGGGCCGGCAGCCATTGCGCCATGCCGCGTTCCAGCAAGGCCGCGCCGGGGGCGTCGTCGAGCGCCCGGGCGACGAGCGCCCGCATGCCGGGGTCGGGGCAGTGCGTGCGCAGCCACTCGCCGCGTTCGGCGGCGGGGACGTCGAACAGCGAATCGATCAGCGGTTCGATCTCGAGCCAGCGTTCGGAAATGTCGGTCATGGTCGGCGACGCATCGTCGCACCCTCTCGGACCTCTAGCGCGAACGCGGCGCGAAATGCGACATCCGCTTCAGTCCGGCGTCAGGCAGGCGGACAGGAACGTGCGGGCCTTCAGCCAGTCGCGTTCGACGGTGCGGGCGTTCACGCCGAGGACTTCCGAGATCTCCGGGCTGGACAGGTCGGCGAACAGCCGCAGTTCCGCGACCCGGGCCAGGCGCTCGTCGACCGCCGCCAGCCGGCTCATCGCCTGGTCGATCGCGAGCACGTCCAGCACGTCCGGTACCGCCGGCTCCTCGGCCAGCAGCGGTGCCTGGCGCTTCTGCGCGCGGTGGCGCCGCGCGTGGTCGACGAGGATGTGGCGCATCACCCGGCTCATGTAGGCGTACAGGTGCCCGCGGTCGGCGAAGGACAGCTCGCGCCTGTTCGCCAATTGCAGCCAGGCCTCGTGCACGAGGGCCGTGGTGTCCAGCGTGTGGGCCTGCTCGCGCATGCGCTGGCGGTGCGCCAGGCGATGCAGCGTCGCGTAGATCCGGGGGATCAGGCCGTCGATCGCGGCGGGGTCGCCCGCGGACGCGCGCGCGAGGATCTCGGTGATGGGCAGGTCGGCATTCATGCGCCAGTGGGCGACGCCGCGGCGTCGCGAAATATTTGCTCGGGCGATGTCGGTGCGGGCGGGCGGCTTGCGCTTAAGGAGGAGATGGTGCGCACGGGACGTCGACGACGCCGCCGGCATGCCATCGCTCACTCATCCACTTCATGGAGCGCCTTCATGGCAAACAAGATCCTTTCGTCCGGCCGACTCGCCCTGGTGGCCGGTCTTCTCGCGGTCGCGTTCTCCGGCACCGTCGCGGCCGCCGGATTCGGAGTCGATCCGACCGCGGGCAAGCGTACACCAGACGCCGTGCCGTCAGCCCAGTGGCGGACGTGGACGTACCGGACGCTCGACTACCCCGGCGCCGCGCAGACGATCTTCTGGGGCCTGGACGACTTCGGCGGCCTCGCCGGCCAGTACACGATCGCCGGTGGCGTGGCGCATGCGATGACGTATCGCCACGGGAAGTTCCAGCCGCTGGATCCGGACAAGCTGGGCACGTACTTCAGCGCCGCCGGCGGCCCCAACGACGCCGGCACGACCTTCGGCGGCTACGCCGACGCGTCGGGCGTGCAGCACGGCTTCGTGATCCGCCGCGGCCGTTTCGAGACGGTCGACTTTCCGGGCCACCTGAACTCGAACGTCGACGCCGTCGACGGCGACGGCACGATCCTGGGCGTGTACTGGGACGCCGACCACGTCTTCCACGGCATGCTGAGCCGCAATGGCAACGAGACGCCGATCGACGTGGCCGGCGCGCGCGACACCTACCCGCTGGGCCTGAACAGCAAGGGCGATTCCGTCGGCTACTGGGACGCGGACGGCTCCGTCACGCACGGCTACGTCCGGCACGCGAACGGCCAGGTCGCGACGCTGGACATCCCCGACGCCGCAGCCACGGTCGCCTTCGCGATCAACGACCGCGGCCAGGTCGCCGGCTACTTCACGGACAAGTCGGGCGCGCTGCACGGCTTCGTCAAGACCGGCGAGCAGATCCAGCAACTGGACCTGCCCGGCGCCGTGGCGACGATCGTCACCGCCCTCAACAACTGCGACAGCGTCGCCGGCGAATACTTCGACGCGAGCGGCGTGCGGCACGGATTCATGGCCATGCTCAAGTGAGCGGGGCGGGGCGCGTCTCGCAGAGAGTGTGTTGTTGTTGTTGTTCGAGGCCGCCCCGCGCCTTCACTCCACCGTGACCGACTTCGCCAGGTTGCGCGGCTTGTCGACGTCGGTGCCGCGGGCGCACGCCGTGTGATAGGCCAGCAGCTGCAGCGTCACGACGTGCAGGATCGGGGAGAGCACGCCGTAGTGCTCGGGCATGCGGATCACGTGCAGGCCGGTGTCGCTCTCGATGCGGGAGTCGGCGTCGGCGAAGACGAAGAGCTCGCCGCCGCGGGCGCGCACTTCCTGCATGTTGCTCTTGAGCTTCTCCAGCAGCGCGTCGTTCGGGGCGACGGTGACCACGGGCATCGCCGACGTCACGAGCGCCAGCGGGCCGTGCTTCAGCTCGCCGGCGGGGTAGGCCTCGGCGTGGATGTAGCTGATCTCCTTCAACTTCAGCGCGCCTTCGAGGGCGATCGGGTAGTGCAGGCCGCGGCCCAGGAACAGGGCGTTCTCCTTGGTGGCGAACTCCTCGCTCCAGGCCATGATCTGCGGCTCCAGCGCCAGCACGGCCTGCACGGCGGCGGGCAGGTGGCGCAGCGCCTTGAGGTGCGTGGCCTCGGTGTCGTCGTCGAGGTGGCCGCGCACCTGCGCGAGCGCGAGCGTGAGCACGAACAGGCCAACCAGCTGCGTGGTGAACGCCTTGGTCGACGCGACGCCGATCTCGGCGCCGGCGCGCGTGATGAAGTTGAACTTGCACTCGCGCACCATCGCGCTGGTCTGCACGTTGCAGATCGTCAGCGTGTTGGTCATGCCCATCGAGCGCGCGTGCTTCAGCGCGGACAGGGTGTCGGCCGTCTCGCCGCTCTGGCTGATCGTGACGACCAGCGTGCGCGGGTTGGGCACGCTGTCGCGGTAGCGGTACTCGCTGGCGACCTCGATGCTGGTCGGGATCCTGGCGATGCTCTCGAGCCAGTAGCGCGCCACGCTGCCGGCGTAGTAGCTGGTGCCGCAGGCCAGGATCAGGATCTGGTCGACTTCCTTGAACGCGGCGTACGCGCCGTCGCCGAACAGTTCGGGGCTGATGCCGCTGATACCGTCCAGGGTATCGCCGATCGCGCGCGGCTGCTCGAAGATCTCCTTCTGCATGTAGTGCCGGTACGGGCCCAGCTCGGCGGCGCCGGTGTGCGCGTGCACGGTGCGCACCTCGCGCTGCACGGCCTTGAGCGAGCCGTCGGCCTGCAGGCCGTTGATCCAGTGCTTGCCCAGCTGCACGTCGACGACGTCGCCTTCTTCCAGGTAGACGACCTGGTCGGTGACACCGGCCAGCGCCATCGCGTCCGACGCGAGGAAGTTCTCGCCCTCGCCGATGCCCAGCACCAGCGGCGAGCCGGCGCGCGCGCCGATCACGCGGTGCGGCTCGTCGCGGCAGAACACCGCGATCGCATACGCGCCCTTCAGGCGCACGACTGCGCGCTGCACGGCGTCGAACAGGTCGCCGTCGTACAGGTGGTTGACGAGGTGGGCGATGACCTCGGTGTCGGTCTGGCTCTGGAAGCGGAAGCCCTTGGCCTTCAGCTCATCGCGCAGCTCGTCGTGGTTCTCGATGATGCCGTTGTGCACGAGCGCGATGCGCGCGGCGCGGTCGGCGTCGGCGGGGCTCGTCGCAGCTTCGGGGTTCAGCGCGCCCGAGAAGTGCGGGTGCGCGTTGTGCACGGCCGGCGCGCCGTGCGTGGCCCAGCGCGTGTGCGCGATGCCGGTGCCCGACTGCACGTGGTCGCCGGTGATCTGCTCCTGCAGCTCGGCCACGCGCGCGGTGCTGCGGGTGCGGCGCAGGACGCCGTCCTGGTGCACCGCGACGCCGCAGGAGTCATAGCCGCGGTACTCGAGGCGCTTGAGGCCCTCCACGAGGATCGGAACGATGTTGCGGGTGCTGACGCCGGCGACGATGCCACACATGGGAAGACTCCTGGAACGGGTTGCTGCGGTTGCGCGATGGGCAGATCGTAGGATTCTCGGTGAGATGAATGGTTGCGAATTTCAATGAAATGTGAAATGAAATTGCCTGATTCAGCATGATTGATTGATTGGTGCAAAATACAGGAATGGATGAAAGGAATGATCTCCCCAGGAAGGGTGAAGAATCGCCGGACGACATCGACCGGCGCCTGCTCGACCTGCTCCAGGCCGACGCCACCCGCACCAACCAGGCGCTGGCCGAGGCCGCCGGGGTGTCGCCGGCCACCGCGCTGCGCCGGGTGCGCCGGCTGACCGAGACGGGCGTCATCGAGCGCCAGGTCGCCGTGCTGGCACCGCGCCTGTTCGACGAGGGCCTGACCGCCATCGCCGAGGTGTCGCTCGACCGCCAGGGTGCCGAGCTGCTGGACGCCTTCGAGGCGCGCGCCGTGGCCGAGCCCGGCGTGCAGCAGTGCTACCGCGTCTCGCCCGGTCCCGACTTCGTGCTGGTGGCCTGGGTGCCCGACATGGCGGCCTGGAGCGCGCTCGTGCAGCGCCTGTTCACGCAGGACGCCAACGTGCGCAACGTCAAGAGCTACTTCAGCGTGAAGCGCGCGAAGTTCGAGCCGCGCGTCGCGCTGGCGCGGCGCTCAAGCTGAGGGCGGCGCGCGCCGATATCCCGCGAGGGAACGCCCGCCGCGGGCCGCCCCGCCGGAATCGCCGCATGCGCCTGCTCGCTCCCTTCGTCCTGTTCGCCGCCAGCGCGGCCGCCCACGCGGCCGATGCCGCCCCGGCGCTGCCGGCCTGCGACCGGGCGGTGCGCTTTGCGGCCGACTGGTTCCCCGACCCGCCGCGCGAGTTCGACAAGACCGCCGACTTCCTCGTCAAGCAGGGCGCGTCCGCCGGCGAGGGCGCCGTCGCGCTCGGCCTGGTGACGGTGGACAACGAGATCACCGTCGTGCCCGAGAAGCGCTGCCGCGGCCTGACCGTGTCGCTGCGCTTCGAGCACCCGGTGCTGCGCGTGATCCGCGACCTGCCGCCCGGCACCTGCGCCCACGCGCACGTGCTGCGCCACGAGTACACCCACGTGCACATCTACCGCGAGATGGCGCAGCGCTTCCGCGAGCTCGTCTACCCGTTCCCCGACTCGGCCACGCCCGAGCTCGTGCTGCGCTATGCCCGGCAGCAACTGGCCAAGCTGCAGGAGGCGCAGCGCCTGTTCGACAGCCCCGAGGAATACGCGGGCAACCTCACCGCGTGCAAGGGCGAGATCCCCAGGCTGCTGGCGGCCGCGAAGAAGGCCGGCTGACGCTTCAGTCGAAGACCAGCTGCAGCGCGTTGGCCGCGTCGCGCAACGGAATGAAGAACGACAGGCCGGCGGCGCGGTCGATCTTGAGCACGGCCATGCCGATCACGCTGGACGAGCCGTCCAGCAGCGGCCCGCCGCTGTTGCCCGGGTTGATCGCCACGTCGCTCTGCAGGTAGTCCAGGCCGTTGACCTGGCGTGTGCCGCTCATCACGCCGCGGGTGAAGGTGCCGGCCAGTTCCTGGCCCAGCGGCGAGCCGATCGCGAAGACGTCCTCGCCGATCTTCGGCTCGGCCACGTTCATGCGCAGCGGCGCGACGCCCGCGGGCTCGGTCTTGACGAGCGCGGCGTCGCGGCGGACGTCGTCGCGCACCACTTCGCCCACGATCACGCGGCCGCCGGCCATCCTGACCTTGACGTAGTGCGCGGTGCCTACCACGTGGTGGTTGGTCAGCAGGTAGCCGTCGGCGATGTAGAAGCCGGAGCCCGACACGTTGTCGTGCATCACGGTGACGACCGCCTGGCGCAGCGCCTCGGCGTTGGCCTGCGAGCCGCCGGCCAGCGGCGCGGGCGACTTGAAGTGCATCGCCGGCAGCGTGGCGCCGGGGGCCGCGGCGGCGGTCGAGGCGGTGGTGGCGCTCGGCTCGAGCGGGCGCAGCGCGCGGAACTCCGGGTCGGACAGCAGCGTGCGCAGCGCGACGCTGTAGGCGCGGCTCTCGAAGTCGCGGCCGTTGATGGTCTCGAAGCTGTCGGAGTTGATGCTGCCCGTCGTCACCTTCGTGAACACGACCTTCTGCAGGCTGGGCGCGAACACTTCCCACTTCACGGTGATGTCGACGTTGCCCTTGCGGCTGGTGCCGCTGACGCATTCCTCGAACGACAGCGCCTGCAGCACGCCGCCCACGCGGTAGTCGGGTTGCGGCCGGGGCGTGCCCGTGTCGAACGACGACACTTCCGGCGCGGCGGCCGCCAGGCCCGAGGCCGCGAGTTCGGACTTGAACGCGACGGACGCCTGCACGGTGTTGATCTCGTCCAGGCGCGGCGTGGCGCGCACGTCGCCCTTGCTCATGCAGAACATGCCGGTGGACGTGTGCCCGATCTTGTCGCCGATCGGGATCGCGGACTTGATGCGCGCGAACTCGAAGCGCGCCTGCGGGGCCTGGGCGGCCGGCGCGTCGAACGCGCTGACCTCGGGCTGCGCCGCGCGGGCGAGCGGGTGATTCAAGACGGTGCAGGCCAGCGCGGCGGCGGCGAGCGAGTGGCGGAAATTCATCGTCGTCCTTCGACCCCTCCCTGGGGCGACTGAAATTACATCAGACCGCGCGGCCCGCGGGCGCTCGCGCGCCGTGTCGGCGTGATGAATTGCAGGGGGCTTCAGCTCGACGACAGGCTGGCGCGCGCCACGTGCTCAGCCGTGCGCCGACTTCAGGATCGCCAGGCCCTTGAGGTATTCGCCCTCGGGGAAGAACAGCGTCGTCGGATGGTCCGGCGCGCCTTCCAGGTGCTCCAGCAGCGCGCCGTCGACCGCTGCATCCATCGCGGCGCCGGCCACGATCTTGTGGAACAGGTCGGCGCTGATGCCGCCCGAGCACGAGAACGTCAGCAGGAGGCCGCCCGGCTTGAGCAGCTTCAGCGCGAGCCGGTTGATGTCCTTGTAGGCGCGTGACGCGCGTTCCGCGTGCGCGGCGGTCGGCGCGAACTTGGGCGGGTCCAGCACGATCGCGTCGAAGCGCTCGTCGCCCTGCAGCAGCTCGCGCAGCAGCGCGTTGACGTCGGCGTCGCGGGCTTCGTGCCGCTTCGGGTCGAAGCCGTTGAGCTTCACGTGCGCGCTCGCGAGCGCCAGCGCGGGGGCCGACGAGTCGACGCTGATCACGCGTGTCGCGCCGCCCGCGAGCGCGGCCACGGAAAAGCCGCCCGTGTAGCTGAAGCAGTTGAGCACCGACTTGCAGCCGTACTGCTTGACGAGCTGCGCGAAGCGCGCGCGGTTCTCGCGCTGGTCGAGGTAGTAGCCGGTCTTGTGGCCCTCGGCGACGTCGACGGTCAGCTTCCAGCCGCTCTCGTGGATGGTGACGATCGACGCGGCCGGATCGTCGCTGCCGCCGCGCAGCCAGGCGCGCACGGACGGCAGGCCCTCGAGCGATCGCACGCTGGCGTCGCTGCGTTCGTAGAGCTTCGTGCAGCCGGTGAGCTTGACGAGCAGGTCGGCGATCGTCGCCTTCCAGCGCTCGACGCCGGCGGCCAGGAACTGCACGGACAGGATGTCGCCGTAGCGGTCGACCACCAGCCCCGGCAGGCCGTCGGACTCGCCGTGCACCAGGCGCACGCCGTCGCTGGCCACGGCCAGGCGTTCGCGCAGCGCGAGCGCGGTGGCCAGCTTGCGCTCGAAGAACGCGGCGTCGATGCGCTCGCCCTGCTCCCAGCTCCAGGCCCGCACGCGGATCATCGATTCGGGGCTGAACGCGCCCCAGGCCAGGAACGAGCCGTCGCTCGCCTCGACGCGCACCGTCTCGCCGGCATCGGCCTTGCCTTTCTCGATGCTGCCCTGGAACACCCATGGGTGGCGGCGGGACAGCGAGCGTTCCTTGCCGGCGCGAAGCTTGATGACTTTCATGGGGCCGATTGTCCCCGACGGCGCCGGCGCGCGCCGACCGCCGCGCTCAGAGCGAGCGGACCTTGACGGCCAGCGCCGTCGACAGCCGCGCCGCGGCGATCGACGCCTCGACGTCGTCGGTCGTCCGGCCGATCTCCACGCTCGCGAACGCGCCGGTGGCCAGGCTCACCTTCCACAGCTCGGGATCGTCCTCGTCGGCGCGCTGGTGCGTGACGTCCACGCTGCGGATGTCGACCCGCCGCAGCAGCGGGCGGCCGCCGCGCAGCACGTCGTTGCGGCGGCGGTCGAACGCCAGCGGCAGGCCGCGCCAGTGGAATTCGAAGCGGCCCTCGCCGGTCTGGACGACCGCGGGCTCGGGCACGGCGCCGGCGTCGGGCGCCAGGGCGTCCCGCAGCCGTCGGAGGCGGTCGAACAGCATGGCGCGCGTCACTCCGCGGGCTTGCAGACCATCAGCGCCTGCTTGTGCCTGGCGATGATGTCCATCGCGCCCTGGCGGTTGCCGTTGAAGGCGGCCGCCACCGCGGCCTGCCACTCGGCCTTGCTCAGCTTGGTCTGCAGGACCTGCGTCGCGCAGGTGCAGCTCTCGTGCACCGCCTGCTCCGGGTCGTGCTTCTCGGCGCCGCGGCGGATGCAGCCTTCCTCCATGCTGCTCTGGAACAGGCTGACCTGGGCGTCGGTGACGGTGTCGGGCGCGAGCTGCGCGAACGCGGACGCCGTGGCCAGCGAGGCCAGCAGCGCGACGAGGGCGGGACGGCAGGGCTTCATGATGCGCATCGGAAGAAGGCGGGTGGCCGCAGCGTACCCGAAAGCGGTGACGGGATGGCTTCAGGCGGCGTCGCGCCCGGCTTGTACGATGGTCGGCGCGTCCCGTCCCGGTCGCCCGCGGCGAACCGGCGCGCCCCGATTCCAACTTCCTCGAGGACCGACTCCATGCAGTGGCGAACCCTTCCGATCCTGCAAGGCAAGCTCCATCCCGGCCACCCGGACGACCTCCAGGTGATCGTGCACGACGGCGGCCCGCGCATCACGCGTGCGCGGCCGGAGGCCGTGTGGGCCACCATCACGGGCTTCGACGGCGCGGTGTTCACGGGCAAGGTGCTCAACGCGCCGACGCAGCTGGCGTCGGTGCGCCAGCACCAGGCCATCCGCTTCGTGGTGGACGCCGGCAGCGGCCACGCGGTGATGGTGACGGACAAGTACCTGGGCGAGCGGCCGCGCTGGAACGTGGGCGGCTGCGCGCAGTGCGGGTTCGCGCACCTGTTCGACGCGCCGTCCGACCTGATCCGCGCGACGTTCTCGGGCCTGCCGCCCGGCGCCACGCCCGAGGCGTTCACCGCGTTCTGCCCGCTGTGCGGCGGCGTGCAGGCGATCGAGCATGTCGACATCGACGACGAGCCCGCCGCGGGACCTGCGAAGAAGCCCTGGTGGAAGGTCTGGTAGCGCGGCGCTAGCTAGCGCCGGCGCGTGTTCACAGGAACTGCCACCACGGCCGCTTGCTGGCCGGGATGGCCCGGGCACGCGACACGGCCAGCGGCTCGTCGCTGCGCGCGCGCTCCGGTCCGAGCCGGAAGAAGCGGTAGGTGGGCGTCAGCAGCGTCTCCCACGGGCAGACGCCGAACAGCGAGTCGAGCCCGTCCTGCAGCATGCGGCCGGTGAGGTCGCGGCCGGGCACGACCACCTCGCGGTCACCCAGAAAGAACATGCGGGCGTCGTCGGCCGTGGCGGTGGCCTCGGCCTCGAGGTAGTGGCGCGCGGCCAGCCAGCGCTGCTCGAACGGGCGCGGGCTGCCGCTCTCCGCCAGATCGTGCGCGCCGGGGTCGCCGCTGCTCTGGAGCCGCGTGCGCACGCGCTTGCCGTGCTCGAAGATGGCGTAGCCGTGGTTGCCGCCGGCGTCGTAGTGGCAGAAGGCCACCAGCAGCTCGGGCGCGCCGAGCGCGGCGTGCAGGTGGCCGACGTCGCGCGCGTCGTTGCGGATCAGCGGCCAGGCGAGGTCGTCGTTGCTGATGAAGCAGACCTCGCCGAAGGTCTGCACCATCACGTCGGAATGGTTGCGGATGTCGAAGCGGGCGTGCACCGGCAGCGGGATCTCCGTGGCCGGCTCCCCGAATACGGCCGCCATGAACGACGCCATGTCCGTCACGGAATCGGAGATGCGAAACGCGATGCCGGCTTGTGCGATGCCCATGCCCGAAGGTTAACGGCCGCGCGGGGCGCGCGGCTCACGCTGGTGGCCGGAAAATGCGGCGCAGTTCACGCGGCACTTTGTCACGTGCGCCGCGCGCGCGGCTTCACGGCGTGCCCATGGCCTGGCGCCACTGCATGGCGTCGTGGATGCGATGGCGCGTGGCGGGGTGGTCGAAGAAGACGAATTCCTCGATCGGGCCCGGGTCCGGCTTGCGGTACTCGGTGAGTTTCAGCGCCGCTTCAGCAAAGCCGTTGGGCTCGCGCGCCAGGTTCAGGCCGAAGCGGTCGGCCTCGATCTCCTGGGTGCGCACCAGCGTGTTGCCGATCGGCGTGGTCACGAGCATCCACACCGAGAACACCGCCAGCAGCAGCGGCAGCGACGCGACGTCGCTCACGCCCTGCAGGCCCCAGGCCGCGCCGTGGCGGCGCAGCAGCGCCTCCATCGCCCACTTGGCGAACAGGAAGCCGGCCAGGATCAGCAGCGCGAACTCGCACAGGCTCTTGTAGATGTGGTTCATCACGTAGTGTCCGAGCTCGTGGCCCATGACGGCGCGGATCTCGGGCAGCGACGTGCGCAGCAGGTTGTCGTTCAGGCGCACGGCCGCGGTGCCGAGGATGCCCGACACGTTGGCGCTGACACGCGTCGTCTGCTGCGAGGCGTCGAACTCGTAGACGTTGTCGACCGGCACGTCGTCCGCGCGCGCCATCGCCAGCACGGCGGACTTGACGGCCGGGTCCGTCACCGGCTTGTAGGTGTTGAACAGCGGGTCGATGGCGACGGGCGCGATCATCACGATGAAGACGAACATCGCCATCGTGACGACCGTGCCCCAGATCCACCAGCGCTCGCGGGCGCGGCGCATCACTGCGTAGAAGATGGCGGCGCCGAGCGCGAACGCGACGACGTCGACCGCCAGGTCCTTGAGCTGGTCGACGAACCAGGGGCCGAAGGTCTGCGTGGCCATCTCGTACTGGCGCTCGCGGTACCAGCCCTGGTAGACGGTGAGCGGCAGCGTCAGCACCCAGCTGGCCGCGGCCCAGAACGCGCCGTACAGCGCGTCGCGCACGAACGCGAAGCGCCCCGTGCGCGCGCAGGCGTCACGCACGCGCGCGGACAGCCCGCCGCGCAGGATCAGCCAGGACACGCCCAGCCCCAGCAGGAAGTTCCACAGCTGCAGCCAGTAGCCGCCCTCGAAGTACGCGTTGGAGCGCGCCACCGTGTCGGCCGGCAGGCGGTCGAGGTAGGCCTGGGTGGCGGCGTCGGCGTCGCGCGGCAGGCGCGCGCGCCAGGCGTCGTCGGCAGGCCGGATGTGGAACGACGACGTCGGCGCGCTGGCCGCGGCGGCGGGTTGCGAGGCGGCGGGCGCGGCCTGCGCGTGCGCGCCGCCGGCGAGGGACAGCGCCAGCAACGCGGCGGCGGTGGCGGATCGGACGGCCTTCATCGGGTCTCCCTGCAAATCGTTGGACGAGCGTTCGGTGCGGACGCATTCTGCTCAAGCGGTCGCCTGGCGCCGGACGGCGTCCGACGAAATGCGCAACGGGCGGGGCGAACGGCGCCTGAGCCGGTCGCGCCGCCGGGCGCGGCGCTGCAAGCGGGTATTTGCGCGTGTCACGAGCGCCCCCCTATGATCGCGGCCATGCTTCCCGCCACGCCGACTCCCGATTTCCGCTCGCCCGCGTTCCTGCGCGCCCACATCGCCGACACCATGGCGTTCTACGAGGGCCGCTGCGTCGACCCGAGCGGCGGCCTGTTCCACTTTTTCAAGGACGACGGCAGCGTCTACGACGCCCGCACGCGCCACCTCGTCAGCAGCACGCGCTACGTGTTCACGCAGGCCATGGGCTGGCGCCACATCGGCAAGCCCGAGTGGCAGGCCACCACGCGCCACGCGCTGGCCTTCGTCAACCAGGCGCACGCGCAGCCCGGTGGCGGCTTCGCCTGGGTGCTGGACTGGCACGACGGCCGAGCCAGCGTCGTCGACGGCACCAACCACTGCTACGGCCTCGCCTTCGTGCTGCTGGCCCACGCCCATGCGCTGATGGCCGGCCACGCCGACGCGGCCGCGGGCCTGGAGCGCTGCTGGCAGCTGATGGAGCAGCGCTTCTGGCGCCCTGAGCATTCGCTGTACGCGGACGAGGCCACGCCCGACTGGACGGTCGGCCCGTACCGCGGCCAGAACGCCAACATGCACGCCTGCGAGGCGATGCAGGCCGCGTGGCGCGCCACCAAGGATCGCAAGTACCTCGACCGCGCGATCGCGCTGGCCGAGGCCGTCGCCGGCAAGCTGGGCGCGAAGTCGGCCGACCTGCCCGGCGTGATTCCGGCGTGCGCCTCGCTGGTGTGGGAGCACTTCCGCGAGGACTGGTCGATCGACCCCGACTACAACCGCGACGACCGCACGAACATCTTCCGCCCCTGGGGCTTCCAGACCGGCCACCAGACGGAGTGGACGAAGCTGCTGCTGCAGCTGGACCGCCTGTGCGCCGAGGCCGGCCTCGCGCCCGCGCCCGAGCGCCTGGCGCGCGCGCGAACCTTCTTCGACGCCGCGGTGCAATTCGGCTGGGACGGCGAGCACGGCGGCCTGGTCTACGGCTTCAAGCCGGACGGCACGCTCTACGACGACGGCAAGTACCACTGGGTGCAGGCCGAGAGCCTGGCCGCCGCGGCGTGGCTGGCGGTGGCGCTGCAGCAGTCCGGCGCCCCGGCGGCGGACGTCGCGCACTACTGGGGCTGGTACGACCGCATCTGGAACTACGCCTGGGCGCACTTCGTCGACCACCGGTACGGGGCCTGGTATCGCATCCTCGCGGCCGACAATGCCAAGGTCACCGACGAGAAGAGCCCCGCCGGCAAGGTCGACTACCACGACATGGGCGCCTGCTACGACGTGCTGGGCGCGCTGCGCGAGATCTGACGCCGCGCCGGAAGACGAACCGGGCCGCGCGCTTTCGCGGCGGCCCGGCGACCCCCCTGCAGACAGGCGAAGGATCAGTCCTTCGAGTTCTCGGCGATGTTCCAGTTCATCGATGGCTTGTCGCCCGTTCCGCCCTTCGGGGTCTGCTCGACGTAGTCGACCTTGACCGACGCGAAGTTCAGCGTGACGTTCTCCGTCAGGCGGTCTTCACCGCCCGAGCCGCCTTGCGAGACGCTGGTGACCAGCACTTCGGTCATCGTGACCTTCAGGTACTCCAGCGGCGTCTCGCCGGCCTTGCGCACGACCAGCGTCGCGGTGTCCCAGTGCTTGCCGTTGCAGCAGGCCAGCAGCAGGTCGGGCGTGGACTTGTCCAGGTACTTGGTGAAGGACAGGTCCTGCACGTTGGCCTTGCCCGAGCCGGCGCCGCCGCCCTGGTGCGCCGAACCGGAGTTCGACACGCCCCAGCTCCACGCCAGGACGTCGATCTCGCCCTTGTGGGTCTTGTCGTTGGATTCGCCCTTGAGCGAGTCGATCTTCATGAACATGTCCATGGACATTTTGTGCTCCTCGTTTAGGTTGGCTCAGCTACGCACCTCGATGCGGCGCCCCGGTTGGGACTCGTGGCCCGGGCACCTGCCCGGCCGCGGATCCAGCTTGCTTCGCCTCGTTGCGTTTGCTTGCTGGCATGGGACTCATGATGCGTCGGCCGCCCGGGCCGATCCATCACGCGACATAACACGCGCCTTTCAGCGCTTGGCCTTCAGGTCCAGATCGCGGCCGTTGGTGGCGTAGCGAAAGACGTAGGCCTTGGGTTCGTTGCGATTGGCCGCCGGCCCGAAGCCCGCGTAGCCCACCGCGCGGAACTGCATCTCGTATTCCTGGTACGTGATGCCGCGGTCGCCGCCGACGCGGTCGAAGCGCACGTAGGGCGTGGGCACGCGGCGCGCGGGGTCGTCGCCCAGCGGGTAGGTGTGGGTCTCGACGTGTCCGCTGGCCAGGGTGATCGGCTTCCACTTGTGGTTGCTGCCCCAGCGCACCTGGTAGTGGATCAGCACGCCGGTCTCGTTCTCGATCGAGAACGCGCCGTTGTAGCTCGGCAGGTCGGCCTGGCTGACGCCGACGTCCTCGGCCAGCGCGGCCGCCGAGGCCGCGACCAGAGCCGTGGCCAAGAGGCGCGCGAGAGATGTTCCGGGAATCGATGGCATGAGAGGCTCCTTGTTGCGTGACGCCATGGTCGGCGCGCCCGCGCGACGGCGCATCGTCACGATTGGGGACGGCGCGGCGGCCGGTCAGGGCGCCGGCGCCGCGGCGTCGGGCGAGGAGCCCGGCGGCAGCGCGGGCAGCTCGCGGTAGATGCAGCCGATGACCTGCGTGCCCGGGATCGCGAGCACGGCCTGGCCGCTGTCGCTGCTGGCCGAGAAGCTGGAGCCCGAGAGCATCCAGGGACCCAGGTGCGTGCTGCCGGTGGCGGCCGCGCGGTCCGAATCGCACCAGTCCGACTGCAGGCGCACGTCCGAGGTCAGCACCAGGGCCACCGGCACGCCGGTCGCGCGCTCGTCCGAGGCCTCGGCCACGAGCGCGCCGCGCGCGAGGCCCGGCACGCACCAGTTGCCCAGCGTCAGCATCAGCTCGCTCCACCAGGGCGCGCGCGACAGCTCGACCACGCAGAAGCGCATGTCCAGCGAGAACGAGGCGGCGGCGACGGAGCGCGACGTCGCCGCCGCCGAGGCGTCGTCCATCTCCTGGGAGACCATGACGGCCTGGAGCGCCTGGAGCCGCGCGGCCGGCATGGCTTGCGGGGACACGGCCGGCGCGTTGACCAGCGCCTGCGAGAACGCGCTGGCAGGCCGGGCGGCGACGGCCGCCGGCTGCGCCACGAACCCGTGCGCCGCGGGCCCGGCGACGGCCGTGGCCGACGACAGCTGCAGCCCGGCCGCGAACACCCGGCCCATCGGCGAGCGCTGCAGCGCGTTGGACACCGCCGGCGCGAGCAGCACCGCCGCGGCGGCCTGCCAGGGCCGGGCCGGGGCCGTCGGCGCGGCGGCGGGCGAGGCGGGCCGCACCGCGGCCGCCTGCGCGGACGCCAGGCGCGCGGCGAACTGGTCGGTGTCCTCGACATGCACCGCCGCCATCGACCGCCACGACCACAGCGGCGGCGAGCCGCCCGGGCGCATCGGCGGGGGCTCCAGCGGGATGCGCAGCCCGGGCGTGCCCGCCTGGCTGCCGGCGGCCTGCGCCTGCCCGGACTTCAGGCTGCAGCTGGGCCACTTGGGCACCTGCGCCGGGTCGTACCAGTCCAGCGGCGCGGTGGCCGTGCGGGTGTCGCCGCCCAGGTTCTGCGCGGCCTGGCTGCGCGCACGCATGAAGCCCTGCTGCTCGTCGGAGCCGGGCGCCGCCAGCGACTGGGCCTGGCTGGCCAGCGCCTCCATCAGCGTGGTGGCCGTCCACGGCACGGCCTGCGCCATGTTGGAGGACTTGTCCACCAGCCCCAGCGGATCGGCCACCACGCCCAGCCAGCGGTCGACGCGCGCCGGGTTGAACTGCCCGTCGCTGAGGAACGACTCCGGCTGCACCGCCACGCCGGTGCCCAGGAAGGCCAGCGAGTGCGAGGTGCCCGGGGGGGCCTGGAACTGGTCCAGGAGAAACGTCTTCAAGTCCTGCGCGAGTTGATCGATCGCCGAGGTGTCCATCTGCGTGCGTCCTGATGTCCGGGGGCCCCGCGCCCGAGCGGCGCGGGGAAGGTGGGCGCGCTCAGCCCTGGGCCGCGGCCGCGGGCGCCGGCGTCGGGGCCGCTGCCGTCGCAGGCGCGGGCGCGGGTGCGGCGGGGTCCGGCTTCGTGCCGTCGATCTTGGGCGCGACCGGCACGATCTCGCCCACCCAGCCGACGATCTGGCAGCCGTTGATCTTGAGCGTGCCGCTGTTGGCGTCGCCGCTGTAGAACCACGACCCGGCCGCGCTGGAGGATTCGGCGTCGGACCCCGACCAGTCCGCGTTGTCGTGGCTCACCGTGCCGCCCAGGCACAGGAAGCCGACGCCGCCGCTGGCGTGGCTGCTGCTTGACTCGCTCTCGGACGACGACTGGCGGCAGAACTGGCTCATCTGGCTGCCGGCCTGGCCCCAGCCGGAGGCGGTGATGCTGACGTTGCGCACGACCAGGAACTGCGTCGGGATCATCGGCAGCAGGTGGCTGTCGTCGTCGCCCTTCTGGCCGCCGATGGTGCCGTCGCTGACGACCTTGTCCTTCTCGCCGGGCAGGTACCAGCCGTCGACGACCATCAGCTCGCGCAGCAGCCACGGGCGATAGATGTCGCACAGGCCGAATTCCAGCTCGATGCTGACGTTGCTCATCGCATTGCTGAACGAGCTGCCTTGCGACGACGAGCCCTGCGAGCCGCCGTGCTGGTCGGAATCGCTGTGGCCGCCGCTGCCGCCGAAGGCGATGCCGAACACCATGCCGCCCGCCGATCCGCCGGTGGACGACGAGTGGCCCTGGTACCAGCTGGAGGCCTGCTGCGCGCAATGCGACTGGCCGTAGGCCTGGAACTGCGTGTTCGACGCCTTGATCTTCGTGAAGCCGTTCTCCGTGTCGTTCGGGTCGTACCAGGTGGACGGCATGACCTGCGTGTAGGGCGTGCCCACCGCGACGCCGCCGGACAAGCCCAGGCTCCACGCGTCGAACAGCGATCTCGCCTGCGCGAGGAAGTGCTCGCCGATCGAGCCGCCGACGCTCTTGACCGTGTCCAGCGCGTTCTCGATCTTCCCGGCGTTGGCCGAGCGCCAGTCGTCGTAGGCGTTGTCGACCGCGGCCTTGAGCGCCTTGGACGTCACCGGCCAGGCCTGGCCGAGGGCCGCGCTGGTCATCGCCGCCGCGTTGGCGTTGGCGTAGTCCGCCTCGGCCTGGGCATAGGCGAGCTTGAGCTGCTGGTAGGCCTTGTAGTCGGCCGTGCGCCCCTTCTGCTTGCCCGCGTCGTCGAAGACGTAGAGGACGTGCATCGCGTCGTCGACCTGCTTCTGGATGCTGGCGGGCAGCGGCGGCGCCGGGATGCCCTGGGCCTTGGTGATGATGGCCTCGTAGGCGCTGCTGAGGGTGCCGGCGCTGGTGAACGGGCGGTAGCTGCCGTCGTCGGTGACGCGCATCATCTGGTCGAACTTGGTCGCGATGTTGCGGGCGCTGGCCAGCGCGTGCTGCAGCTTCTTGTCGATGACGGGCTCCGCGGGCGGGGCCCCGGCCGCCGCGGGGGCGGGCGCGGGCGGCGCGGTCAGCGCGGACGTGCCGAGCTTGCCGTCGTCCTGCACGTCGGCGGCGCTGTCGCCTCCGGCCGGATCCCAGGCGTAGGAGAAGTCGCGCGGGTCGATGGGGTCGCCCAGCGGGCGCACCATCACGCACACGTCGCGCAGCGGCTCGCCCCCCTTGCCGCGGCTGGGGCCGCCGATGATCTTCTCGATCATCTGGCGCAGCAGGTCCTGCAGCGCATCGGCGAGCGCGCCGGACTTCTGCATCGAGCTGTCGATATCAGGCATTTTCTTGACTCCCTGTGGTGGTGGTTTCGCCCCGCGCTCAGCGGGACAGGTTGGCGATGACAGCGCCGTAGTAGTTGTCGATGAAGGCCTGCTTGGGCACCTTCAGGTCGAGCTTGTCGTTGGCCCAGGTCCACACGGACAGCACCACCGTGTCGTCGTTGACCAGGGGCACGACGCCGCTGATGAGCATGACGAAGTGGTTGGGGAACTGGTCCAGGAGGAACGTGTGGTCGAACGGGACGGTGATGTCCGACGCGGCGAGCAGGTTGGTGTGGATCAGGAGGATGACGTCGGTGCCTTCGCCCAGGTCGATGTCCATGGCCTGCGGCAGCCCGGCCACGGTCGACCAGTTGCCCTGGTTGCGCACGCGGGCGTAGATGCCGGTGGCCGTGAGCCAGTCGGCGATTTCCTCGGGGCGCGTCATGCCGGCCAGGGTCTGGTCGGGGTCGCCGACCCAGTCGGGCTGCCAGAACACGTTGGTGGTGTTGCGCAGCGCGCCGAGGAACATCCAGTCGGCCGGATCGGTGCCGATGGCCGGCAGCGTGCCCAGGTCCTGCCCGAGCAGCGCGGCGTCGACCTGGATGTCCAGGCTGCCGATGGCCGAGCGGCCGGTCTCGAACAGCGCGGTCGCGTAGTTGACGAAGGCGACCGGGTCGCGCCCGGCCCAGCAGCACATCACGCTCGCGGGCCCGCACAGGTTCAGCGCGCCTTGCTGGATGCGGCGCGGGTTGTCGACGACGGCGTCGAGCCGGTCGGCGACCGCTCCGCGCGCCAGCGCGCGCCACGCGCCGGCGCCGTCGCCCGCGCGGAACGTGGCGACGAGCCGATGGGCGTCGTCGCGGCTGGACTTCATCAAGGTGTCGGCGGCGCGCGTGTCCTTCAGCATCTCGGTCAGCTGGTCGCCGTCCGTGAAGTACGTTGCGTCGAGGGTCTCTGGCATGGTGGGCTCTCCCTGTTGATGGTCTTTGAAGAAGGCGGCAAGGGCTGAAGGCGGGCCTTCTGCTTTGCCACGCGGGCGCGCATTGAGTGAGAACAGGCCCTAGTCCTGTGCGAACGGCCACTGGGCGCGCAGGTCGTCGACCGAGCCCGCGAACTGGCTGCGATCGCAGGTGCCGACGCCGTCGCACTGGTGCGGCGGCGGGCCGGCGTTGCCGTCGGTGAATTGCCACAGGACGCAGTGGTCCCAGCCGGGCGGCAGCACGGGTGCGGGGCCGTACTGCGCGAGCCACAGCGGGCAACGCGCCAGCACCGGGTCGACCTGGCCGTTCAGCGCTTCCTTGAGCGCGTGGCCGGCATACAGGACGGGGTATCTGCCGAGCACCTGGCGACACAGGCCGACGAAGTCGCGGGCCTGGCTCAGGCTCATGCTCGAGCCCTGCGGGTTGGGCTCGAAGTCCAGGCAGACGAGCTCGCCTGCGCCGGGGGCCGCGGTGCGGGTGTAGTTGTCGAACTGGGCGTGGACGTCGTCGCCCGTGCCGAAGTGGTACGAGCCCCAGAGGAAGTTCAAGGGGCGCGCGGCCTGCCTGAACTTCGCGTAGGTGGCGTCGACGCCGGTGGCGCCGTTCGTGGCCTTGGAGATGATCGCGACGGCGCCGGCCTGCTGGACGCGCGCGAAATCCACCGGATCCTTCCAGTGGGACAGGTCGATGATCTGGTTGGTCGGCATGCGGACTCCCTGAGGCTGCCTGTCGGCACCCGGTTCGCCGGGTGCGATGGAGCTGCCAAAGTTAGCGCCGCTGCCGCGACCTCACATCAACAAGTCTGTCGATGAGACCGTGGGGGTGCGCGTTTTCCCAAACGCGCCGACGAGCGTCAGATGCGCAGGCTGTGCAGGCCGAGGATGCCGATCAGGCCGATGGCGATCAGGTAGAAGCCCACGATGTAGTTCAGCAGCTTGGGCATCAGCAGCACCAGGATGCCGGCGATCAGCGAGATGAGGGGCGTGAGCGAGAGATGGATGTTCAAGGGAGTCCTCTGGAGTCATGGCGCCGACGCTGGCGCGCCGGCAGGCCGGGATGGTAGCCGGGCGCGCGGCGCGGGGGCGCGCACAACGTCACGACTTGCCGATGTAGTCGCCGTACTCCCAGTCGTAGGGCACGCCGGAGTCGCCGAGCAGGAAGCGCACGAGCTCGTCGAACGCCACCTCGGCGCGGACGTCGTTGGACAGGATCACCGCGCAGCGCTGGCTGCGCTCCAGGCACACCACCGTGTTGGCCGTCTGCCCGTCGTGCCCGCCCTTGAAGAAGCCGTGGCCCTGCGGCCCGTCGAACACGACGACGCCCAGGCCTGCGCTCAGGTCGGGGCGCTGGCGATCGGCCGGCAGCGCGGCGCCGAAATGCGGGAACTGGTGCGCGGTGGCGATGTGCAGCTGCGGCCGCGTCATCTCGGCGCGCGACGCGGCGCTCAGCCCGTCGCCGCGCACGAGCGCCGCGGCGAACCTCGCGAAGTCCGAGATCGTGGTGTTCATCGATCCCGACGTGCGCACCTTGCTGCGCTTGTCGTGCGGCCTGGGCTCGCCGCGGTCGTTCCAGCCGTCGGCGACGTTGGCGTCCTCGCCGTTGCGCCACGTCAGCTTCGTGCGCGCCATGCCCAGCCGGTCGAAGTTCGCCTGCGCGAGCTCGCCGACGTCCACGCCCAGCCCCTGCGACGCGCGCCCGTGCTCGATCACGAACTGAAGCAGGATCAGCCCCTCGCCGGAGTAGCTGAAGCGCGTGCCGGGATCGAAGTGGATGTGCAGCCTGTGGTCGGGCTCGACGAACCAGAAGTTGTCAAAGCCGGTGGCGTGCGTCAGGCACATGCGCGGCGTGATCGCCATCCAGCGCGGATCGTCGGCGAGGTCGCGGTAGGGCCCGTACTTGTCGGGGAAGGCGGGGTCGGGCGGGTACTCGGGCAGCGGACGGTCGAGGTCGGCCTTCAGCGGCGTGTCCAGCGCGAGCCGGCCCTGGTCGACCAGTTGCATCACCGTGTAGGCGAACACGGTCTTGGTGAGCGACGCGCCGTACATGACGGTGTCGGGCGTCAGCGGGTCGCCCTGGGCGTTGCGCCGCCCCCAGGCGCCGACGCTGGCGACCTGCCCGTGGTCGATCACCGCGACGGCCAGGCCCTGCGCCTGCGTGCGCGCCATCGCGCGTGCCACCTCCGCGGCGATCGCGGCGGGGCCCGGCAGCTCGTGCGCGCCGCGCGTGGCGCAGCCGCCGAGGGCGGCCGCGAGCGCGATGCACGGCAGGGCGGTCGACCTCCTCGCGGCCATCGTGTCTCCTTGCGTCGGGTGAGCCAGCGCGCAGGATAGGCCAGGCGCTCCGGCCGGGCAGCTCAGTCGGCCGTGAGCTCGACGACCTGGTCGCCCGCCGCCGGTACGCAGCCCTCGGCGATGTCGTCCCAGCCGCGGTGCAGCACCACGCGGCGTCCCGCGTGGCAGATCTCGACGCGACGCGCGCCGGGTACCTTGGCCTGCACGAAGGTCTCGATCGACGACGGCATGCTCACGTTGTAGCGGTTGTGCGCGACCTCGTGCGGCGGATGGTCGTCGTTGGACAGCCAGGTCACGACGTCGGGCAGCCAGGTCATCGGATGCAGCGGCACGGTGAACACGGTGGGCAGGTAGCCCTCGCTGCGCAGCCACGCCTGCGCGCGGGCGCGCGCGTCGGCGTCCGTGCGCGCGCCGGCGTCCGCGTCGCGCGGGGCCCAGGCGTCGGCCAGCAGCTCGATCACCCACTGGTTGCAGTTCTGGTGCAGCGTGCTGAACGGATAGGCGTTGGCGCTGTAGCTGGCGCCCAGCACGCCGAGCGCGTGCTGCTTGTCGAGCGCCGTGCGGCGCAGCGGCGCGGCCAGTTCGGGCGGCAGGAAGACGATCGAGACGTAGCCGGTCTCGGGGTCGTCGGTGCCCAGCAGGAAGCCGGTCAGGCCTTCGTCGTAGACGCGCGGGCGGCGCTCGTCGCACGAGAAGTACAGCTCGCGCACTGACCAGGGCCGGCCGTCGTTGTCCTGCAGCGCGACGGCCGCGTGCGAGTAGCGCACGTCCAGGCGATGCAGGTCGAGGCCGGAGCGCGCGACGAGCGCCACCGGCGAGCCGGACGCCGAGATCTCGTCGCGCACGATGGCGCTGAAGCGCAGCATGACGTCGCGCTGGTCGGCGCTCGGCTCGCGCGGGCGGTCGCAGACCTGGAACGAGGCCCGCGCCGCCGTGCAGAACAGCAGCCCGGCGAGCGCCAGGCCGAGGGCCAGGCGCCTCAAAGCGCCACGGGCGTCATCTTCATGTCGCGGGCAACGTCGTCGGCGAGCGCCAGGAAGAAGGCGGCGCGCGGCTGCGTCGTGGCGAACTCGACGCCGTACGGGCGCTGCAGCGCGGTGACCGTGGTGCCGGCGGCCACGTGGCCCGTCTCGGCGGCCGCGCGCGGCATCTTCACGTAGACCTCGATGCCGGCGTTGGCGGCCACGGGTTGCAGGTGCAGCTCGACGAAGCCGGGCTGGCCGTCCACTTCAGCGACGTCCGTCACCTTGTAATCGCCCTTGACCTGCTTGTCGTCGGGCGAGCTCGAGTGGCTGGAGCCCTTGATCGAATCGGAGACGCTGCCCGATGACTGCGTCAGGCTGTCGGAGATGGACGAGGCGGCCGAGCTGGCGGCCTGCGTCGTCAGCGGGGCGGCACAGGCCAGCAGGACGAGGGTGGCGAGGCTCTTGCGGAGGTGGCGCATCGGGGCTCCTGGGCAGTTGGGAAATTGGCGTGATTTTGCGCCAACCCGGCGGTGCGGGGTGTGTCGATTACCTTGCGTAACTGTCCGCCCCCTCGCTCCTCCCGTCGCTGCCCCGAGGGGAGCCCGCATTGGCTCGGGTGGTGACCCTCGCTGCCCGGGGGGCCGCTGTCGCGGACGGGCGAGGGTCGCCTACTTGCGCTTGGCCCGCGGATGCGCCGCGTCGTACACCTTGGCCAGGTGCTGGAAATCCAGCCGCGTGTAGACCTGCGTGGTGGCGATGCTCGCGTGTCCCAGCAGCTCCTGCACGCCGCGCAGGTCGCCGCTGGACTGCAGCAGGTGCGAGGCGTAGCTGTGGCGCAGCATGTGCGGGTGCACGGGCGTTGCGACGCCGGCGCGGTCGCCCTGGGCCTTGAGCCGCGCGCGCAGTTGGTTGGGCGACAGCCGGTTGCCGAGCCGGCTGACGAAGACGGCGCCGCAGTCGGGCGCGCCGGCCAGCTGCGGACGATGCAGCAGCCACGCGTTGAGCGCCTCCAGCGCCGGGCCGCCGACGGGCACGCTGCGCCGCTTCGATCCCTTGCCGAACACGTGCGCGGTGCCGTCGTCGACGTCGATCCAGCCGGCCGACTCCGCGCCGGCCGCCAGGTCCAGCCCCAGCAGCTCGCCCAAGCGCAGGCCGCAGCCGTACAGCAGCTCGGCGATGGCGTGGTCGCGCGCGGCCAGCGCCTCGGCCTCCTGCGAGGTCTCCTCGTCGGCGACGGGCGTCTCGTTCGAGGCGAGCGCGACGGCCTCGTCGACCGCCAGCGCCTTGGGCAGCGGCCGTGGCGCGCGCGGTGCGCGCACGCCGTCGACCGGGTTGTTCTTCAGGTCGAGCGCGTCGGACTGCAGGCTCCACCAGCGGTAGAAGCCGCGCCAGCCCGACAACGTCAGCGCGATCGAGCGCGGCCCCAGGCCGGCGCCGTGCAGCTGCGCGGCAAAGCGCTGGATGTGCGCGCCCTGCAGCTTGGCCAGCGGCCGCTGCGCGTCGTCGGCCAGCTTCACGAGGCGGGCCAGCGCGTCGCCATACGCGGCCAGGGTATGCCCGGAGACGCGGCGCTCGACGCGCAGGTGCTCGAGGTAGCGCTGGATGGCCGTGTCTTTCATGGGAACACGCAAGTCTGAAAAGGCCTGCGGCCATCGCGCCCGGCCGCTCCGGAGCAAGGCCGTGGCCCCCTCGGGGGGCGGTCTGCGGTACCCCGCGGACGGGGGCCGTCATGACTGCGGCGCTCGACGCGCAGGTGCTCGAGGTAACGCTGGATGGCCGTGTCGGGCATCGCAGCGGACTCGCTCAAGCCTGCTGCACCAGCAAGCGCGTCAGCGCGGCGCCGGCGATGTCGCCGACCTGCGACAGGAACTCCAGCCCCATGTCGGGCGTGTAGCGGGTCGGGTCGGGCGAGCCCAGCGCCAGCAGGCCGAATGCCTGGTGCTGGCGATCCGGGCGCAGCGGGATCAGCGCGAGCGAGGTCACCGAGTCGGCGTTCTCGAACCAGCTGGCGGCCTCGAAGCCGGAGTTGGCGCCGCAGTAGGGCGCGACCAGGCTGGTGGCGAAGATCTTGACGTCCTCACTGACCTCGGCGGCGCACGGCAGGTGCGCGAGCTCGGGCGCGACGCCCCACACGCGCACCGCGGCCTGCGGGATCATGAACTGGTGCTGCAGGTCGTGCACCAGCACCGGCGCCAGGCGCTCGGCGTCGTGCGTCAGCATCACGGCGCGCGTCCAGCGGTGCAGGCGATCCGAGATGGCCATGTTGTCCTGGCCGTAGCGGATCATCTCCATGATCTTGCGCTCCAGGCCCTTGATGCGCTCGCGCAGCATCTCCATCTGGCGCTCCTGCAGCGAGACGGCGCGCGCGCCGTGCGGGCTGGACAGCTGCACGCTGGCGAGCAGCTCGGCGTGGCGCTCGAAGAAGCCGGGCGTGTTCGCGAGGTAGCCCGCGATGTCGTCCTCGGTGATGCCGTCGGTGCCGCTGTTGCCGCTGGTGCTGTTCACAGTTCGATTTCTCCTTCGAAGACGGTGGTGGCCGGGCCCGTGAGGAACACGCTGTCCTCGGGGCCACCGGCCCATTCGACGGTGAGCTTGCCACCGTGCATGTCGACGTCGACGCGCGTGTCGAGCCAGCCCAGCCGGATGCCCGCGACGATCGCCGCGCAGGCGCCGGTGCCGCAGGCCAGCGTCTCGCCGGCGTCGCGCTCATGCACGCGCAGGCGCACGTGCGAGCGCGAGACCACCTGCAGGAAGCCGGCGTTGACGCGGCGCGGGAAGCGCTCGTGGTTCTCGACGAGCGGCCCGATCAGCGCGACCGGGTGATGGTCGACGTCGTCCACGCGCATCACCGCGTGCGGGTTGCCCATCGACAGCACCGCCACGTCCACGCTGCCGTACTCGTCGATGTCCAGCGGCCAGGTCTCGAAGTCGCCGACGCGCGTGGGTTTCAGGCCGCTCGAATCGAACGGCAGGTCGGCGTGCTCGAAGCGCGGGGCGTTCATGTCCACGCGCACGCGGCCGTCGGCCTGGATGTGCAGCTCGAGCTCGTTGTTGACGGTCTGCACGCGGATCGTGTCGCGGGCGATCATGCCGCGGTCGCGCACGTAGCGGGCGAAGCAGCGCGCGCCGTTGCCGCAGTGCTCCACCTCGTCGCCGGTGTTGTTGAAGATGCGGTAGCCGAAGTCCATGCCCGGCGCGGTGGGGCGCTCGATGACCAGGATCTGGTCGGCGCCGACGCCGAAGCGGCGGTCGCCCAGCCTGCGCATTTCCTCGGCCCCGAGCGCCAGCGGCTCGCGCGTGGCGTCGAGCACGACGAAGTCGTTGCCGGCGCCTTGCATCTTGGTGAAGCGAACGCGGGTGGGGGAGGACTGCATGGGCGGATTATCGCCGCTGGGGCGATGTCCTCACCATCGGCAGTCGGGCGGCGGGGGCACGATGTTGCGCACGTGCCGCTCGAGGATTTCGGGCAGCAGCTCGAGCACGCGCGCCTTGCCGGGGATGCCCGACGCCTCGGTGCAGCGCCGCAGCACGTCGAGCGTCAGGTCGTCGATCGCACGCATGGATATCGCAGCGAAGCTGAGATGCCACGGCTCGGGGAACATGCCGCCCTGGAAGCGCGCGTACGGCCGGAAGAAGCCGTGCTCGTGGATGTGCGCGTCGAGCCAGCGGTGCAGTGGCGCGAACAGGCCGCCGTCGGCGACCTCGGCCGGCAGCAGCTGCGGCTTGTAGCCCGGCGGCATCACGGCGCCGTCGACCACGTCGATCTCCGTGCCCCACTGGTGGCGGCTGGCGCCGGGCAGCGCCGACCAGTCGAGGATGTGGCGGATGACGTCGTCCTCGGCCATGCCGGCGCGGTCGCGCGGCTGGCCGTCCATGTCGTACAGCGTCGCGCGGCCGCTGAACTTCGCGTCCCAGATCCGCATCTGCGCGTCGTAGCCGCGAAACGAGCTGTACGGCCGCAGCTCGATGCCGTCGCGCGCGGCCGCCGCGCGCAGGCGCAGGAAGGCCGCGGCGACGTCGGGGTGGGCCGCGAAGCGCGGCGCGTCGTGCTGGACGACGTGCGTGCGCACGCGGCCGGTGACCTGCAGTTCGTCGAACATGGCCAGACGTTAGCGCACGCGCCCCCTGCATGCGCGCCATTCCGGTTCCCCGGCCGGCGAGCGCTCGGCCGCTCCGGAGCGAGTCGGCCTGAACCCCTCGGGGGCGGGGAGCGGAGCGAGCCCAGGTCGGCAGGTCGTCAGGCGCCCTGCTCGATGATGTGGATCGCGCGCTCGGTCGCGGCGATCGCGGCGTCGATGTGGCCGATCACGCGGTTGCGCAGGTCGACGGCAGCGCCGTTGGTCTCGCCCTGGGCGACGTCGTTGCGCGCCTTGTGCAGCAGCTCGTCGGCGTGGTGCAGGCGGCCGCGCCAGTCCAGGCGCGCGTCTTCCGGCGGGTGCTGGTAGATGTTCTTGCCGTCTTCGATCGCGGCCGTCTTGGCATCGTTGATCGCGCGGTCGATCTCGACGATCGCGATGTCCTCCTGCCCGCTCACCGCGGCGTTGCCGGGGCGGTGCTCGAGGTTCCAGCGCGCGTCGCGCAGGTCGGTCAGCGCGTGCAGGTAGGCCGGATGGTGCTGCGGCGCCGGCGGCGGGGGCGGCGGCGTGACGACGCAGCCGGTGGCGGCCAGGACGAGGGGCGTGGCGATCAGCGCGGCGACGAGGCGTTGCGGGAACTTCATGGTCTCTCTCCGTTCGTGGTGTGTGTGACGGGGTGGGCCGGTTTGTAGCCGACGAAGCTGAGCCCGGCCTGTTCCACCGAACGCGCAAGCCTGAAATCCCGCCGACAGGAACCGGTTCCAGGCCGGCCCGAGGAAACCCGGTCAACCGCCGCCGGACGGCCGATGCACGAGGCCCCACACCATGCGGAACAGCGCCTCCTCGAAGCGCGGGTCGTCCAGCATGTCGCTCTCCTCGACCGCCGCCGAGCGCACCGCGCCGATCACCGCGCGCGTCAGCATGTAAAGCGTGGGCGCGTCGGGCACGGGCAGCTCGGGGTCGTCCAGGCGCGCGATGGCGGCGCGGATGCGCTCGGCGCCGTCGTCCATCGCCGCGACGATGGCGGCCGGCGCGTCCAGCTGCCAGCCCAGCCGCGCCAGCAGCCGCTGCGCCTTCTGGCCGCGGCCGAAGCTGTCGACGATCGTGCGGATGTACAGCCGCAGCGCATGCTCGGCGCCGTACTCGCCGGCGACGCAGCGGTCCAGCATCACGTTGAGCTCGCGCAGCACCCGGTCGCGGTGGCGGCGCACCATCGCGATGACGATGGCCTCCTTGCTGGGGAAGTACTGGTACAGCGTGCCGATGGAGAAGCCCGCCCGCTCGGCGATGCGGTTGGTCGTGAAGCCGGCCTCGCCCTCGCTGGCCAGGATGCGGATCGCGGCCTCGAACAGCGTCTCCACGGTGCGCAGCGCCCGCGTCTGCGAGGGCTTCTTGCGCAGCGGGTCGTCGACGGTGTCGCGGGGCGGGGCCATGGCCGCACTCTACCGGGCTTCTACCCAGGCGGAACTGAGCCCGGCCCGAACGGATCCCACGACGCCCGGGGAACGCCCGGCAAATCAAAAGCGAGTAGACCCCTCCCACTGCGGCCCGTACGCTCCGGGACAGAGACAAGACTGCCACCACGCCGAACATGAACGCACCCGTCGACCTCCCGCCCGAGACCACGCGCCGCCTGCCGATCCGCCGGCTGCGCGTCGACCTGTCCAAGGGCTTCCCGAAGCTGTGGAACGGCGGCGAGGCCTTCCGCACGCACTACCTGAACGCGCTGTCGATGAGCTTCCCGATCGGCGAGCAGTTCTTCATCGACTCCGTGAAGAAGGGCGTGGCGATGCTGCCGCCCGAGCAGCAGGCCGCGTGGGCCGACGAGGTGCGCGGCTTCACGGGCCAGGAGGCGACGCACCGCTTCCTGCACGGCCAGTTCAACGCCGAGCTCGATCGCCAGGGCCTGAAGAACTACTGGCAGGGCTGGGCCGCGTGGCGCATCAAGAACGGCGAGAACATGCACCCCGTCAACCACGTGGCCGTCACGGCCGCGTACGAGCACTTCACCGCGGTGATGGCCACCGGCGTGCTCACGCATCCGAACTGGCTGGAGGGCGCCACGCCCGAGCTCGCGCTGCTGTGGCGCTGGCATGCGGTCGAGGAAAGCGAGCACAAGACCGTGGCGTTCGACCTGTACCGCGCGATGGGCGGCAGCGAGCGCCGGCGCCGGTTGTGGTTCATCTACATCGCGGTGCAGTTCTTCTTCGAATCGAGCCTGCAGACCTTCATCAACCTGTGGCGCGCCGGGCTGTGGTGGCAGCCGCGCACCTGGTGGCAGGCCGGGCGCTACCTGTTCGGGCCGCGCGGCCTGTGGGCGGCCAGCTTCTTCCCGCTGTTGCGCTACCTCCAGCGCGGCTTCCACCCCAACGACCTCGCCGACGCAAGCGAGATGGCGCAGTGGCTGCAGGCGCAGCGCGAGGCCTACTCGATCGTCGCGGGCTAGTCAGTCCAGCAGCGTCGCGTCGTCCGTCGCGTCAGTTCGATCGAGGGTCGACGACGCCGATGATCGGCCCCGGCGCCACGCCCTCGTCGCGGCGGCCGCTGCGCGCGTCGAGCACCTGCGAGATGGCGCCGTCCAGGTACAGCGCGTTGCGGCAGCCGACCTCGTCGCACAGCACGCGCGCGCTCGTGCAGCGTGACGGCGTCGTCGACCATCACCAGCGTCGGCGACGAACAGGTGCAGCCGCGACGGGTCCTCGACCTTGTAGACCAGCGCATCGGCGCGGGCGCACGGCATGGCGGCGGCCAGGGTCGCGGCCGCGACCTGCGCCGCGTACCGGCGCCGGGCGCCGTTCACGGCCGCGCCGCGCGCCGGCGCCGCCAGAGCCAGCGCACGGCCCAGCCCAGCGGCAGCAGCACGATCGCCCACGGGATCGCGTAGGCCACGAACGTGATCGCGCCGCCGGCGGCGTCGGCCAGGTGGGCGGCGAACTCGCCGAACGCGCGCGAGATCGTGCGCCAGGGATGCGACTCGCGGGCGCCGGTGCTGGCGATGACCACGGTCAGCGTCTCGGTGTCGATGCGCTGCTGCAGGTGCGCGCGCTCGCCGGTGGCCGACTCCAGCTGCGACTGCACGCGCGCCAGCTCCTCGTTGATGCTCATCATCGCCTTGATGTCGTTGCCGCCCTTGGCGCGCAACGCGAGCAGCGAGTCGCGGTACTCGCGTGCCATCGCCATCTGGCGCTCGGCGTCGACGATGGGCGCGGCGAGGTCTTCGGAGCTGGCCGACTCGCCGACCAGCCCGTTGCCCGAATGCAGCTTCGCGAGCAGCCGCGCGATGCCCGCGGGCGCGGCGCGCAGCGTGAGCTCGGCGCGCGCGTAGTCGCCGGTGTCCAGGCGGGACGCCATCACCACGCAGGCGCTCGCGGCGTCGGCCTCGCAGGCGGCCTGCGTCGACGCGAACAGCGGCGCGACGGCCTCGGGCGCCACTTCCATGTCGACGCGGCGCGTGGTGGCCAGCGTGGCGCGGCGCTCGTCGCCGGCCCGGTCCTTGGCCTTGGCCATCGACGGCGCGGACGACTCCCGTGCCAGGTCGGCCGGCTTGTTGCATCCGGCCAGCGCGGCGAGCAGTGCCAGCGCGACGGCGAACGTGTGTGCGGCGGCCCTCATCGCGCGCCCGGCCCCAGGCGCACCGAACGCACGAGGTCGGCCTGCGAGCGCTCCAGGTCCAGCTGCGGCGACAGCAGGATCTCGGGATAGGCCTCGCAGCGCGTCTGGAACGACTTCATGCCGCGGGCGATGAAGTCCTGGCGCAGGCCGGCGCGGTTGGCGTCGACCTTGGCCTTGAGCTGCTCCACGGTCAGGCCCTCCTTCTTCGCGGCGGCCGATTCGTCGCCCCAGTAGCGGGCGATGATCAGGAACTGGCCCTCGACCTCGTCGACGAACGAGCCGTTGTCCACGTGCCAGACCTCGTACGCGTGGCGATTGGCCTCGGCGGTGGCGGGAAAGGTCTCGCTGCAGATCTCCTCGATCCACTTGACGCTGCGCACCCGCACGATCAGCTCGGCGAAGTCGTGGAAGTAGTCGCCGGTGGCCAGGCCGCCGTTGGCGCGCGCGGCGGCGAAGGCGCTGCGCGGCGGCAGCACGATGACGGTGGGCGCGCTGGCCGCGGCGGAGGCGGCCGCGGCCTCGGGCGCGCCGGCGGGCCGCAGCGGCGTGCCCCATTCCGATTGCGACGCGGCCGCCGCGGGCTGGGCCGACGCGGGCGCGGCCACGACGGCGGCGGCCAGGGCGGCGATCGGCAGGAGACGCTTCATTTGGTGTAGTCGACGGTCTTGCAGGCTTGGTGGATGTCGCGGTCGCGCTCGGCGGCCGTGGCCTTCTGGTGCGTGGGCACGACGACGTTGCCGCCCTCCAGGCAGCGCGCGCGGATGATGTGCGCCCCGCGCTTGACGATCTTGTAGCTCCCGGTGCGCGGCTTGGGCTGGTCGGGCGCGGCGGGCGCCTTGGCGGCGATGTCCGCCGCGAGCGCGGCCGGCGGCGCGGCGGCGGCGAGCAGGGCGGCGGCGCACAGCGTGGCGGCGAGCGGGAGAGGGCGGCGGGTCATGGCGGGCTCCTGAGTCCGAGGTCGGTGGCAGGCGTTGCGGCAAGCGGGGCGCCGGCCGTTCCCGGGCATGCGGACGAGCGCCGATTCTTCCACACGCCCGTTGCGCCCGGCCGCCTTGCCCTGGCGAGCGCAGGGCTGCGCGCTCAGGCAGAATCGTTTTGAACGGAGCCGTCGGCGTCGTCGACGCTCCAAGGACAAGGCCCCCGCATGAAAACCCCGCTGCTGCTCGCCCTGGCGCTCGCCTCGATCGCCGCCGTCGCCGCGCCGTCCGCCGACGCGCCGCTGCCCGTGCGCGCCGACCATCCGTTCCTCGGCGCCTGGCAGATCACCAAGCGCGACAACGACTGCGCGGAGGTCTACCGCATCGACCGCAGCGGTCGCACGCTGATCACCAGCGCCGACGAGGTGGCGCAGTCGTCCTTCACGATCACCGACCAGCCGAGCGCCCGCGGCTACTACAAGTGGGTGGACACGCTGGTCAAGGACAACGGCAAGCGGGACTGCTGGGGCCAGATCACCAAGCCCGGCAAGACCACCACGCGCTACGTGATGATGAACCCGGCCAAGGATCGCTTCATCGTCTGCCTGGCCGAGGACGGCCGCCAGTGCTTCGGCCCCTTCGTCAAGCTCGAGGGCGGGGAGATCTGACGGTGGGCTGGCAGGATCCGTCGCCGCGCGCGCGGGCCCGCGCGCCCGCGGGGAGCCCGGCGGCGCAGCCGGGTTACCAGGCGACGGCACCCGAGATCCGGCTGTCGTTCTCGACGATCCTCGGGCGCGCGATGCTCGCGCTCGGCGCGGGCGCGCTCGCGTACGCGGCGGCGCATGCCGGCATGGTCTCCCTGCATGGCGGCCGCCTGGCCGCGGCGTCGCATGCGGCGCTGGACATCGGCGCCTCGGTCGCGGTAGCCGTCGTCGTCGGCTGGGCGATCCTGCGCCTGCTGCTGCGCCGGCCCGAGCCCGTGGGCCTGCCGCGCCGCGTGCGCGACGGCTGGTTCGGCCGCCGCCGCGGCTGGGACGACAGCCGCTCCGGCCTGACCTTCGGCGAGGCGGTGGCCGCCGACGCGGTCGGCGAGGTCGTCGGCGCCGTGATCGACGCGGTCACCGACTAGCGGCTCAATACAGGCTCGGCTCGCCCGGCGGCCGCGTCTTGAAGCGCTTGTGCACCCAGTAGTACTGCGACGGGTTGCGCCGCACCTCGGAGGCGATCCACTCGTTCATGCGTGCCGCGTCGGCCACCGGGTCGTCGGTGGGGAAGTCGGTCCATGGGGGAAGGAAGCGCACGCGATAGCCCTGTCCGCCGGGCAGGATCTCGGCGACCACAGGCTGCACCTTCATGTCCAGCGACCTGGCCATCTTCGACGGCGCCAGCAGCGTGGCCGCGGGCACGCCCATGAACGGCACGAACACGGCCTCCTGCGGGCCGAAGTCCATGTCGGGCAGGTTGAAGAACGCCACGCCCTTGCGGATGGCCCGGATCAGCGGCAGCGCCTTCTCGTGGCGCGAGTAGATGTCGCCGTTGCCGAAGCGCAGGCGGCCCTTGCGGATCGCCGTGTCGAACGCCGCGATGCTCTGGCGCTGGTAGATCGAGCCGACCGCGCGGTTCTGGAACAGCTGCGTCGCCTGGCCGGCGACGTCCAGCGCCACGAAATGCGGCACCAGCCACATCACCGCGCCCGGCGTGCGCTCGGCGAAGCCGGGGTCGCCCTCGACCTGGATCAGCCGCCGCAGCCGCTCGGGCGACGCGTACCAGAGCAGGCCGCGCTCGAGGATGCTGCGCGCGATCCACTGGAAGTTCTCGCGGGCGATCGCGTGCCGTTCGGCGTCGGTCTTCTCGGGCATCGTCAGCTCGAGGTTGCGCAGCGCGACCTTGCGGCGCGAGCCGGCCAGCACCCACAGCAGCCGGCCCAGCCCGCGGCCGATGGCGGCCTGCAGCGCCAGCGGCAGCCAACTGAGCAGCCACAGGAAGCCCAGCACGAGGCGTGCGACGAAGTTCATTCGGTTCCTTGGTCGCGGGGTTCCGCCGCCTCGGCCGCGCGCGGCGCCTTGTAGCGGTTGTACCCCCACAGGTATTGGCCCGGGTCGGCCAGGATTTCGCGTTCCATCGTCTCGTTGACGATCCGGGCGGCCTCGGCCTGCGACGCCGCGTCGGCGCCCGCGGGCAGCGGCCGCACCAGCTCGCTGGCGTGGACGACGTAGCCGGCGCCGCGCGGCAGGCGTTCGCAGCGCAGTACGAGGCAGTGCGCGCCGGCCTGCTGCGCGAGGCGCGCGGCCAGCGTCATCGTGTAGGCCGGCTGGCCGAAGAACGGTGCCCACACGCCCTGGCCGTCGGGCGGCACCTGGTCGGGCAGCAGGCCCACGCTCTCGCGGCGCTTGAGCGCGCGCAGCATCTGGCGCACGCCGGCCAGGCTGGCGGGCGCGGTGGGCATGGTCGGGCGCCGGCGCGCCTGTTCCTGGAACTCGCGCAGCGCGCGCTGGCGCGCCGGCCGGTACAGCACGGTGACCGGCTGCACGCCGCCCCAGCGCGCCGTGTAGGCCCGCGCGGCGACCTCGAAGCTGCCCATGTGCGGCGTCAGGATCACCAGCGGCCGGCGCTCGGTGATGTAGCCCTCCAGGGCCTCGGCCCCGCGCCACTGCACGAGGCGCAGCAGGTCGTCGTTGCTCGCGGCGAGCCACAGCCACGGCGTCTCGGCCACCATGCGGCCGGACTCGGCGATCGAGCGCCGCCAGTCGCGCGCGGCCACGCCGGCCAGCTCGGCGTTCGTGCGCAGCCGGCGGCGATAGGTGGGCGAGCACAGCCAGACGAGCCAGCCCAGCAGGCCGCCGACGGCGTGCAGCAGGCCCAGCGGCCAGCGCGAGATCCAGCGAACGAGGAACATCCGGGTGGGGTGACGACAGTGGTCGGCGATTATCCCTTCCGGCGCGGCCTGGCCCGAAAGGCGGACGACGGGACCTGGCCGACGGCCGGGATGTCGCGCCGCGCCGACGCCCGCCCGGTCCGGCAGCAGGGATATCGCGCCGCCGCGCTACAGTGCGCGGATGCACTCGAACCCCCACGCTCTCCGTTTCGCGCGCCCGGTCCTCGCGGCCGCGGCCCTGGCCCTGGCGGCCGCCGCCCCGGCGCACGCCGAGACCGGCGCCGGCACCGCGCTGAAGAACACCGCCATCGCCGGCACGATCGCCACCTGGACGGTCGCCGCGCTCAAGGGGGCACCGTTCTTCGGCTGCCTCGACCACGGCACCCCGGGCAACGACGGCTGGGGCGCGCGCGTCGCCGCCGGCAAGGACTCCGAGCTGTCGTACGAGTCGATCGGCGCGCTGCGCCACGAGTGCAAGCTGACCGACGTCGGCCCGTTCTCGCTGGACATGTCGCCGCTGCTCTCGGCCGGCGCGTGGCAGGCCAAGTCCGACAGCGCGTTCTCGCACAGCGCCTGGGACGTCGCCTTCGTGCCGATGATGCACTGGCGCTACCCGGTGTCGGGCGGCGCGCGCCTGGACCTCGAGTTCGGCATCGGCCCGGCGTACCTGAGCGAGTCCAACATCGGCAACCGCCAGAAGGGCAGCAACTTCCAGTTCAGCGACCACTTCGGCATCGGCGTCAGCAGCGCCGACGGCCACTGGCGCGCGGGCTTCGCGTTCCGCCACATCAGCAACCTGTCGATCAAGACGCCCAACAACGCGGTCGACTTCAAGGGCGTGGCCATCGAATGGACGCCCTGAGCGCGCGCCCCCGGCCATGAAAGACGGCGGCCTCGAGCCGCCGTTCTTCATGGCCGGCTCAGGTCGCGGAAGGCACCGTCAGGTCGGCCGGCACCGCGTCGGCATCGGATCGGCCTTCGGCTTCAGGCGCAGGCTGCGCTTCTCGACGAGGTGCCACGACGCGAGCGACAGCGAAACGACGACGACCTGGGTCACGCCCAGCAGGACGTGGAACGGCGCATCCCGGCGCAGCAGCGCGCTGCCGGCCTGCTGCACCGGCCAGGCCCACAGGTCGATGCCGTACGACAGGTCGCCCCAGCGGCCGGCCTTGCGCAGCACAGGTACGCGGCGATGTCGGGCAGCACCGCCAGCGCCTGGATCGGCGGACGCCCGAAGCGCTATGGCGACGCTGCGGCGGCAGCGTCGCGGCGGCGTCGCAGGCGCCGCCATCGCAGCGCCACGTGCCGGAGCCACGCCTCGCGGATCAGCCAGCCGCTGGCCCAGACGGCCAGCCCGGCGAACAGGGTGTCGCTGAGGAAGTGCCCGCCCTCGGCGATGCGCGCCAGGCTGACGACCACGCCCCACGCGATGCCGATCCACAGCCAGCGCCGGCGCGTGGCGACGCTGCCCATCAGGCCGACGGCCATCAGGATGTAGCCCGAGGTGGCGTGGCCGCTGACGAACGAGCAGTTGTGCTCGCACTGGTTCGTGGGCGACAGCGCGGGCGAGAAGTGCTGCTTGCCGCCGAACTCCTCGACTTGCACCGGCCGCGCGCGGCCCCAGTATTCCTTCAGCCCGGCGTTGACCACCAGGCCCGAGCCCAGGATGCTGACCCAGGCCAGCGCCGCGAGCCGGCGCGACCAGCGGCCACCGACCGGATGCGGCCGCCAGATCGACAGCACGATCACCACCAGCCCGACCAGCGCGTAGAACTTCCCCGACCAGGGGATGCCGTGGTACAGCAGGCGCACGAACGCGAACTGGTCGCCGATGAAGGTGCCGGCCTGGTCGCGGAACAGGCCGCTGGCCCACAGGTCGAGCTGCGGCCAGACCGTGAAGATCCACGCGAGCAGCAGCGCCAGCGTCAGGCCGATCCAGCCGGCCTTGTTGCGGGCGCGCCAGCCGCGGCGCGCCGCGCGGGCGGACGGTGCGTCGGTCACTTCGTCTTCTTCGCGGGCGTCGCGGCCGGTGCGGGCGCGGGGGCGGGCGCGGGCACGGGCGCGGGCGCGACGGCCGGCGCGGGTGCCACTGCCGATGCAGCCGCCGGCGCCGAGGCCGGATTGAGCTTGGCGGCAACCGCGGCGGACGCGGCGCTGGCCGCCTCGGCCGCCTGCTCGGCGAGCTTGGCCGCGGCCGCCGCGAGCGCCTGCGCCGACGCCGCCTCGCTGGCCGCCTGCGCCGCGGTCTGTTCGGCACCGATGCGCGACAGCGGCTCCGACGCCGCCGGCGCCGGCCGCACCAGCGCGAAGCCGCGCACCTGCTGCACGACCTCCAGCTTGGGCAGCTCGTCGGGCTTGATGCGATCGACGCGCGTCAGCGCCCACGAGCCGTTGTCCGGCCGGTCGCCGGGCACGTACTTCGCGGGCTGGTTCAGGTAGAACGCGATGCTGGGCTGCTGCAGCCGCCACTGGATCACCGGCTGGCGATCGAGCAGCGTCATCTGCGCGATGGGCACCGTGCGCGCCAGCGTGCGGATCGGATCCTGCGCCGCCTGGCCCCACCACGGCAGCACGGCCAGCACCAGCCACGCCGCGGCCACCAGGCCCGCGGCGACGGCGCCGTCGGCCTCGGTGAGGTAGTTGCGCACGTTGGGCACCCAGATGATCAGCGCGAAGACGAGCAGCCCGATCGGCACGCCCACCCACACCCACGGCGCCGGCGGGGCGGTGGCCAGCAGCGTCTTGTACAGCGGGTCGTGCGTGGAGTCGGCCAGCGTGTGCGCGATCCACGGGCTGGCCGCGCCGATCGCCACCAGCGCGCACATCGTCACGCACAGCGCCAGCCGCAGCTTGATCTTGGCGCCCACCAGTTCCTGGGCGGCCAGCAGCATCAACGGCGTGAAGCCGTACAGCACGTAGTGCGGCAGCTTGGTGCCCGACAGCGAGAAGAACACCACCACGAAGCCCAGCCACCCGAGCAGGAAGCGGCCGATCGGCTCGTTCCAGCGCTTCTTGAGATTCATCGCGATGGGCACCAGCAGCGGCGTCCACGGCATCATCTCCACCGGCAGCATCCACAGGTAGTAGAACAGGCTGCCGGCGTGGCCTTCCAGCGAACCGGTGAAGCGCTCGACGTTGTGGTGCAGCAGGAAGCCGTCGATGAACGCCATGCCGTGGCGCGCGATCGCGTAGGCGTACCACGGCGTGGCGATGGCGACCATCAGCGCCCAGGCCTTCGGGTCGGCGACCAGCCGCAGCAGCCGCGAGCGGTCGCGGTTGGTGGCCAGCCAGATGCCCGCGGCCGCGGCCGGGATCAGCAGGGCGACCGGGCCCTTGGCCAGCAGCCCCAGGCCGATCCACGCGAAGGCGCGCCGGCGCGGCGCGTCCTGGCCGTTCTCCAGGTGTCGCCACAGGTCGAGCGCGGCCAGCGTCAGCAGCAGGTTCAGCAGCGAGTCGGCCGTGGCGGCGCGCCCGATCAGCATCGGCCCGAGGCTGGAGGCCAGCACGCCCGCGGCGGCGATCGCCACCGGCGGCCCGAAGCGCCGCCACGCGAACTGGCCCAGCGCCAGGCACCACAGGAACGCGCACAGCGCCGACGGCAGCCGCACGGCGAACTCGTTGACACCGAACATCTTCAGGCTGATCGCCTGGAACCAGTAGACGAGGATGGGCTTGTCGAAGCGGTCGACGCCGTTGAGCGTGGTGCTGCCCCAGTCGTGGCCGACCGTGAGCTCACGCGTGGCCTCGGCGAACGCGCCCTCGTCGACGTCGAACAGCGGCGCGGCGCCCAGGCGCGCGATCCACAGCGCCAGCAACACGGTCATCAGCAGGCCCAGCAGGCGCATCGACGGCTGCGCGCCGTGCGCGCGGCTCATCGGCGCGGCCACGGCGATGACGGTGTCGGCCTCGGGCGAGGCCGAGTGGTGGCCGCTGGCGATCACCGTGTCCTGGTCGTCGGACGCGAAGGCGCGCGCGTAGTCGTCGTCCTCGTCGCGCATCATCATGTTCAGCGGGATCGGGCGCGACGCGCGGTGCTCCGCGGCCGACGGTGGCGGCGTGCGCACCGGCGCCGGGGCGATCTTGTCGAACGAGCGTGGCGGCGGCGGCGGGGGCAGCGGATCCATCGGCAACGCCGTGACGGGCGGCGGCGGCGCGGCCGGGCGCGGCGCGACGGGCGGCGCCTTCGGCACGGGCGGCGCCTTGCCGGCGGCGGCGTCGGCGGCCGACCACATGCGCGGCTCGCCGGCCGGGCGACCGTCGTCCTCGCCCGCCTTCGGCTTGCCCGCGCTTTCCATCAGCTCGGACATCGACTTGGGCCGCGGCTTGGGCGGCTGGCCGGGCGGCGTGGCCTGCGGGGCGACCGGCGCCGGCGGCGGGGCGGCCTTGCCGGAGGCGGCGTCGGCGGCCGACCACATCTGCGGCGGCTGCGACGGCCGGCCCTCGTCCGGCGCGGCGGGCTTGCCGACCGTCTCCATCAGCTCGGAGATCGACCTGGGCTTGGCCTTGGGCGGCGGCGGGGGCACGTAGGCCGGCGTCGCCGCGGCCGTGGCCGGCGCGGGCGCGACGGGCGACTTCAGGATCGGATCGGGCGGCTCGTCGGCCGGTGGCACCCACGCGGGGCGGTCGTCGCCGACGACGACGCCGGGGACGTCCACCGCCGGCGGCGGCTTGGGCGTGCCCGACGCGCGCGGCGCCGGCGGCGGCGGCGGCGCGGAGGCGACGTTGAACGTGAGGTTTGGCGCGGCCTCGGGCGGCCGGTCCTCGCCGCCGAACAGGTCGTCGTAGGGCATCAGCGCCGGCGGGTCTTCCGGCGGCTTGGCAGGGGGCGCGGGCGGCTTGGGCGCGGGCGCCGGGCCGGGCGGCGGGGACGAGGGCGGAGGCGGTGGCAGGGCCGACATCGACGGTTTTCGGGGATGTTGGAGGCGACTAACTAGCGGTTCGAATGCCAGCCGGCATCGTCCGACGGCGCGATGCCCTTGCCGTGATGGTAGGGCTGGGCGTGGCGACCGTCATAGTAGATGCGGATGAGCAGCTCGGCGAGCACGCCGGTGAGCAAAAGTTGCAAACCTGCGATCACCATGAAGAAGCCGAGGGTCAGCAGCGGCCGGCCGCCGATGGACTGGCCGAGGATGAACTTGCACGCCGCCAGCCAGGCGAGGATCAGCCCGCCGACGCTGCCCGTGAACAGGCCGATGCCGCCGAAGAAGTGCCCGGGGCGCGTGCCGTAGTTCAGGAAGAAGTGCATCGCCAGCAGGTCGGTGATCACCCGGAACGTGCGCGACAGGCCGTACTTGGACGTGCCCGCGACGCGGGCGCGGTGGTTCACCGGCACCTCGTCCATGCGCTGCGGCGACGTCACCGTGGCCAGCCAGGCGGGGATGAAGCGGTGCATCTCGCCGTACAGCCGCACCTCGCGCAGCACCGAGCCGCGGAAGGCCTTCAGGCTGCAGCCGAGGTCGTTGAACTGCAGGCCGGTGGACTTGCGGATCAGCGCGTTGGCGATGCGCGACGGGAACTTGCGCAGCCAGAAGCCGTCCTGGCGGAACTTGCGCCAGCCGGCCACGAAGTCGAGGTCGCCCTGCAGCAGGCGGGCGACGAGCTTGGGGATGTCGCGCGGGTCGTTCTGCAGGTCGCCGTCCATCGTGACGATGACGTCGCCGCGCGAGGCGTCGATGCCGGCCTGCATCGCGGCCGTCTGGCGGAAGTTGCGCCACAGGCGGATCACGCGGATGTGCGGGCCGATCGTCGCGCCGTGCTGCTCGAGTGCGGCGCCGGTGCCGTCGCGGCTGCCGTCGTCCACCACCAGCAGCTCCCACGGGAACGGGTAGTTCGCCAGCGCGGCCTGCACCTCGTCGAGCAGCGGGGCGGCGTTCTCGATCTCGTTGTACATCGGCACCACCACCGACAGCCGGTGGAACGGCACGCCGTCGACGTCGAGCGCGCCGCGCACGCCGAACGCGTTGCCCGGGTCGGCGGCGTGGGCCCCGCCGGGCTCGGCGGCGGCCGTCGCCGTCGCCGAGGGCAGATAGTGTTCTCCGCTGGAGCTGGCGGTCATGACTTGCTTTCTGGCGCCCGCGGCGGGCGCACGATCAGGGAAAAGACGAGCGCGGTGGCCAGCGCCACCACCAGCATCAGGGCGTGGACGGCCAGGGCGGCGCCGAAGATCAGTCGGTGATTGTCGGTGTTTGCGGCAGCGATCGGCGCGCCCGGCGCCGATGCGGGCGTTTCGCGCACGTGCGCCTGCGTGCCGAGCGCCACGCCCGCCTCGTAGGTGCCCACGCCCGCGGGGGCCTGCAGCGGCAGCACGCCGGCCAGCTCGCCGCCGAGCGCGCCGCAGAAGCCGGCGCCCAGCGGCAGGTTGGCAAGCGACGCCAGCAGCACGCCGACGATGCCCAGCTTGAGCATCCAGTTGGCGATCGCGAAGCCCCAGGCGGCCGCGCCGCCGCGCGCAGCGCGGAAGGCGGCGGCGACCTTGGCCACCAGGTGCCAGGCCTTGCGCGTGCGGGCGGACGCGTGGGCCCGCGCGCGCGACCAGCGGGCATGGACGTGGATGCGCCGCACCAGCAGCGGCAGCAGCGTGGCCGCGGCGACGATGGCGGCCATCGCGAAGCCGATCCGCCAGGGCAGCGACGCCGGCACCAGGATCGCGATGCCCAGCACGCCCAGCACCATCATGTCCTGCAGCCGCAGCCACAGCAGGCTCGCGGTGGCGTCGCCCAGGCCGACGCCCCAGCGCCGGTGCAGCAGGAACGAGTAGCTCGCCTCGCCCGAGCGCATCGGCAGGATGTTGATGGCCGCGTTATGCAGCAGCGTGACCTGCAGGCACTCGCGGTAGCCCAAGCCCAGCGTGCGCAGCTTCCACAGCCACTCGGCACGCAGCCGGCCGGCGCGCAGCGCGTAGGTGGCGCTCATGCCCAGCGTGGCGCCGACCCAGCCCGGCCACGGCACGGTGGCCACGCGCTCGGCCAGCAGGCGCCACGGCGTGAAGACGACCAGCACGGCCAGCAGCGCGATGCCCGCGACGATGCTGGCCGCGGCGATCCAGCGGGTGCGGGTCATCGGCTCAATCTGGAACGACGGCGCGGCCGCTCGCGCGCCACCAGCGCACGACGCCGGCCAGCGCCACCAGCGCCAGCACGTATTGCAGCGGCGCGGCGAGCGGGTAGCCGGGCAGCAGGTTGCGCGCCCACTTCCTGTCGACGAGGCCGGTTGCCCCTAGCAGGTCGGGGGTGGCCGCGATGCAGAACGCGCACAGCAGCAGCCCCGCGGCCATCAGGCGCTGGCCCAGCGGGCGCGACAGCAGCCGCGTCATCGCGCCCACTGGCCAGGCGTGCGGCGCGAGGCCGCCGAAGACCAGGCCCAGGCCGCCGCCAACGAGCGCGTCGGCCGGCCAGTGCGCGCCGACGGCCAGTCGCGACAAGGCGATGCCCAAGGCCAGGAGAGCGACCAGCGCGATGCCGACGTTCGACGTCAGCACGCCGTCGACCGCGCTGCGCTCCGTGTAGCGGCGCCGTTCGGCCACCAGCACCGCCAGCATCGCGAAGGCCATCGCGCTGTGGCCCGAGGGCATCGAGCCCGCGCTGAGCGGCGTGCCGACCACGTTGAGATGTTCCGCGCCGAGCGCCAGGAACGGCCGCGGCGAGGGCAGGTGGTGCTTGACCCAGCTGGCGGTCAGGCCGCCCAGCACGACGCCCCACAGCAGCTGCGCGACGCGCTCGGGCACCTCGTCGGCGAAGGCCGTCAGGTAGATCCAGGCCGACAGCGCGAGCCCCGCGACGCTCAGCGCCGACCACGCGGCGGGGGCGTCCGGGCCGAAGCGGTTGACGGCGTGGAACAGCGCCTCGTTGCACGCGGCGTTCGAGTGCAGCCACAGGCCCGCGACGATCGCGAGCACGCCCGCGGCGAGCACGCACCCGTTCCAGGTCACCGCCTGCGGCGAAGGAGGCGTCGGCGGGGTGCGGGAGGCGTCAGGCATGGGCGGCGATTGTATCGAGGGCGGCTGCCGGCCCTGGCTCGCCGGGTGAGCTTTGGCCGGCGCGAGAATGCGCTCGACAGGAACCTTTCAGATGTCCCGCACGAAGACGATCACGCTCGACCACCTGCGCCGCTACGCCGTCGCGCGCACGCTGTTCCCGCCCACGACGCTGCAGAAGGCGATCGAGCGCCTGGGCTTCGTGCAGGCCGACCCGATCCGCGCCCCGGCGCGGGCGCAGGACCTGACGCTGCGCCATCGCGTCAAGGACTACCGCGCCGGCGACCTCGAGCGCCGCTACCCGCGCCTGGCCGTCGAGGAGGACTGCCTCGTCAACTACGGCTTCGTGCCGCGCAGCCTGCTTCCGCTGATGCACCCGCGCACGGCCGCGAGGAAGTGGGACGCGGCGATGCAGCGCCGTGCCGACGAGGTGCTGGCCTTCGTGCGCGCCCGCGGCGCGACGCATCCGCGCGACGTGCAGGAGGTGTTCGACCACGGCCGCGTGGCCAGCTGGGGCGCCACCAACACGCTCAACGCCAGCACCGCGCTGCTGGACGGCATGCACTACCGCGGCCTGCTGCGCGTCAAGCGGCGCGAGAACGGTACGCGCGTCTACGAGGCCGTGGACCACCCGCCCGCCGACGACGGCCCCGACGCCCGCCACGAGCGCGCGCGCCGGCTGCTGATGACGATCGTCGAGAAGTACGCGCCGCTGCCGTCGGCCTCGCTGGGCTACCTCGCGCGGCTGCTCGAATACGGTGCGCCGCACCTGCACGGCGAGACGCGCACGTTGCTGGCCGAGCTGCGCGCCGAGCTGCCGCAGGCGCGCATCGACGGCGTCACCTGGCTGTGGACGCCGGGCGAGGATCCGGCGTCGCGCAAGTGGAACGTCGACGACGGCCGGGCGTGCCTGCTGGCGCCGTTCGATCCGGTCGCCTGGGATCGCCGCCGCTTCGAGCTGCTGTGGGGCTGGACGTACAAGTTCGAGGCCTACACGCCTGCCGCCAAGCGCACGATGGGCCACTACGCGCTGCCGCTGCTGTTCGGCGACCGTGCCGTCGGCTGGGCCAACGCCACGCTGGTGGACAAGTCGCGGCTGGAAGTGCACGTCGGCTTCGCCGACAAGGCCTGGGCGCGCGAGAAAGCGCTTGCGTCGGCGATCGACGACGAGCTGGTCCGGATGGCGGAGTTCCTCCAGCTCGACCGTGATGCCGCTACCAGGATCAAGCGGCCGCGAAAGTAGTGCAGAAGTTGACGAGACGGCCAGTTGCGCACGGCGCCGGCATCCCGCGGGTAACAAAAAGAACGTCAAATGCAATTGCCGGCTCCTGCCGGGCGCGCGGCCCCCACCGCCGGCCCGCCGGGACGTCGGCCGAGCAGTCCTGAATACTCTGCGAGGAACGCATGGAAGGGTCGAATTTCAGTCGTTCAGCCGGTCGCAACGGCAGCCACGACACCCCCCGGCACGCCGATGGCGCGCCGGCGGCGTCGATGGCGCCCGCGCTGAGCTCCGGCATCGCCGGCATCGCGCTGGCCGCGCTCGAGGCCGAGCTCGCCTACCGCGGGCCGGAACGCCGCAGCGGCCCCGGCGCCGGGCTCGCCAAGCTGCTGGCCAGCGTGCTCGACGAGGTGGACTACGGCCTCGTCCTGATCGCGGCCGACGGCCATGTCGTCCACGCCAACCACGCCGCGCGCGTCGAGCTCGCGGGTGCCAAGTCCCTTCAGCTGGTCGGCCGCCGCCTGAGCGGGCGGTCGGCCGTCGACCAGCGCGCCCTCGACGAGGCGCTTGCCAGCGCCCGCGACGAGGGCAAGCGCCGCATGCTGGCGTTCGCGCCGGCCGATGCGCTGTCCGAAGGCAAGTCGTGCGACCTGTCGATCGTGCCGCTGCCCGCCCCGCTGTCGTCCAACCACTCCGGCCACGCGGTGCTGATCTCGCTGCCGCGCAGCCGCATCGCCGAGACGCTGTCGGTGGACGCGTATGCTCGCGAGCTGGGCCTGTCGCGCCGCGAGCAACAGGTGCTGGCCGGCCTGTGCGAAGGCCTGCGCGTCAAGGAGATCGCCGCCAAGCTCGAGATCGGCGACGAGACCGTGCGCAGCCACGTCAAGCGCCTGAAGGCCAAGACCGGCTGCGCGGGCATCGTCGACATCGTCAACCAGGTGTCGCGCCTGCCGCCCATGGTCGGCGCGCTGCGCCAGGTGGCCGAGCTGCCGCCGATCGACGACCGCTCCTGAATCGCTTTTCATGGCTTGAGGCCGCCGGGAGGCGGCCGATATAATCTCGGTCATTCCGAGGAGCGTTGCGAGGCCCAAGCCGTCGATCACGGCCGAGAGACCCCAGGCTCGGAACCCCTTCAAAGGCAACCGCGCTCACCCGCTTCGCACACACGCGAAGGGCCGGGTGGCAGTGCAGGGTCGCTTCCCCATCGGTCTTTCGCGCGGCGTGGCGGGTACTCAACGGAGAACCCGAAATGAACGCAGCACTGACCCCCCTCCCCACCGACGCGTACGCCGTCGCCGACCTGAAGCTGGCCGACTGGGGCCGCAAGGAAATCGCCATCGCCGAGAGCGAGATGCCCGCGCTGATGGCGATGCGCGCCGAGTACGGCAGCTCGCTCAAGGGCGCCCGCATCGCCGGCAGCCTGCACATGACGATCCAGACGGCCGTGCTGGTCGAGACGCTGCAGGCGCTCGGCGCGCAGGTGCGCTGGGCCTCGTGCAACATCTTCTCCACGCAGGACCACGCCGCCGCCGCGCTGGTGGCCCAGGGCACGCCGGTGTTCGCGTACAAGGGCGAGACGCTCAAGGACTACTGGGACTACACGCACCGCATCTTCGAGTTCGGCGCCAAGGGCACCGAGGGCGAAGGCCCCAACATGATCCTGGACGACGGCGGCGACGCCACGCTGCTGATGCACCTGGGCCAGCGCGCCGAGAAGGATCTGTCCGTCATCGCCAACCCGACCAGCGAGGAAGAGCGCGAGCTGTTCGCCGCGATCAAGGCCAAGCTGGCCGTCGATGCGACCTGGTACACGCGCAAGAGCGCCCAGATCATCGGCGTGACCGAAGAGACCACCACGGGCGTGCACCGCCTGGCCGAGATGTCGGCCAAGGGCACGCTGCTGTTCCGCGCCATCAACGTCAACGACTCCGTCACCAAGAGCAAGTTCGACAACCTGTACGGCTGCCGCGAGTCGCTGGTGGACGGCATCAAGCGCGCCACCGACGTGATGGTGGCCGGCAAGATCGCCGTCGTGGCCGGCTACGGCGACGTGGGCAAGGGCTCGGCGCAGGCGCTGCGCGCGCTGTCGGCGCAGGTCTGGGTGACCGAGATCGACCCGATCAACGCGCTGCAGGCCGCGATGGAAGGCTACCGCGTGGTCACGATGGACGACGCTGCCGCGCACGGCGACATCTTCGTCACGGCCACCGGCAACAAGAACGTGATCACCTACGACCACATGAACGCCATGAAGGAACAGGCGATCGTGTGCAACATCGGCCACTTCGACAACGAGATCGACATCGCGTCGCTCGAGCACTGCAAGTGGGAAGAGATCAAGCCGCAGGTCGACCACGTGATCTTCCCGAACGGCAAGCGCATCATCATGCTGGCCAAGGGCCGCCTGGTGAACCTGGGCTGCGGCACGGGCCACCCGAGCTACGTGATGTCGTCGTCGTTCGCCAACCAGACGATCGCGCAGGTCGAGCTGTTCACGCGCCCCGACGCCTACCAGAAGGGCCAGGTCTACGTGCTGCCCAAGCACCTGGACGAGAAGGTGGCGCGCCTGCAGCTGTCCAAGCTCAATGCGAAGCTGACCGAGCTGACCGACGAGCAGGCAGCGTACATCGGCGTGGCGAAGGCGGGCCCGTACAAGCCCGACACCTACAGGTATTGAGCCCCCACGGTCGCTGGCGCTCCCTGCCCCCGAGGGGGCCGGCCGCGAGCGGCCCGGCAGAGCCGGTCCCGCCGCTCCCTCGAACTTCTCGCAAGATGTTCGAGCGGCAGCGCCGGACAAGCCGCGCGGACTCATCAGACAGGATTCAAAGATGATCAAGATCCCCGTCAGCCTCGAGTTCTTCCCGCCGAAGACCCCCGAGGGCATGACCAAGCTGGCCGCGGCGCGCGCGCAGCTGTACGCGCTGGAGCCCGAGTTCTGCTCGGTGACGTACGGTGCGGGCGGCTCCACGCAGATGGGCACGCTGCAGGTGGTGCAGGCGATCCGCGACGAAGGCCGCGTGGGCGTGCCGCACTACACCTGCATCGGCGCCACGCGCGCGAGCGTGGGCGCGACGCTCGACGGCTTCAAGGCCTCGGGCCTGAAGCGGCTCGTCGCGCTGCGCGGCGACCTGCCCAGCGGCTCGGGCAGCTTCGGCGAGTTCCGCTATGCCACCGAGCTGATCGAGGCGATCCGCGCGCACTCTGGCGACCACTTCCACATCGAGGTGGCCGCCTATCCCGAGACGCACCCGCAGGCGCGCTCGCCCGAGGCCGACCTGAAGGCCTTCGCGGCCAAGGCGGCGGCCGGCGCGAACTCCGCGATCACGCAAATGTTCTTCAACGCCGACGCGTACTTCCGCTTCGTCGACGACGCGCGCGCCATGGGCGTGGCCATCCCCATCGTGCCGGGCATCATGCCCATCACGAACTCCAGCGGCCTGATGCGCTTTGCCGACAACTCCGGCTGCGAGATCCCGCGCTGGATGCGGCTGCGCCTGCAGTCCTTCGGCGACGACACCGCCTCCATCAAGGCCTTCGGCCTCGAAGTGATGGCGCGCCTGTGCGAGCGCCTCGTCGCCGGCGGCGTGCCGGCGCTGCACTTCTACACGATGAACCAGGCGGCGCCGACGCTGGCGCTGGTGGACGCGATCGGCGGCTGAGCGCCGATCGCATCGCGCGGGCGCCTTACGTGCGCTCGTGCAGCCCGTCGGACTCGACGCGCACCTTCTCGCCGATGGCCGGCGCCGTCGACTCGCGCACCGTGCGCAGCGTGCCGTCCTGCATGCGCACGTTGACGTCGTAGACGACCGACTCGCGGTGGTGCTTCTCGATCGCGTTGCCGATCAGGCCGCCACCCACCGCGCCGACCACGCCGCCGAGCGTGCGGTTGTTGCCGCCGGCGATGCGATTGCCCACCAGCGCGCCGGTGGCGCCGCCGGCCAGCGCGCCCACGCCGTTGGTCTGGCCCTGCACCTTCACGGCGGTGACCGACTCGACGACGCCGCACTCCTGGCAGGACGCGGCGGCCACGCGCTGGTCGCGGCGCACGTCGGTGTCGCGGTCGGCGCGCGGGGGCAGCTGGCGCTCCTCGGCGCGTTCGCGGGCCATGCGCTGCTGCTCGACGCGGCGCGCGTCCTGGCGCTGCTGGTCGCGGCGACCCTGTTCATACGCGTTGTCGTTGCGCGTGTCGTTCTTCGCGACGACGACCGGCGCGGTGGCCGGGGCCTGCGCGGTGGCGGGCGCGGGGGTCGTCGGGATCGGCGCCGTCGCGACGGTGGCCGGCATGCTGGCCGCGGCGTCGGGCGGCGGCACGTCGTTCGAATCGGTCTTCGAGCAGGCGCCCACGCCGATCGCGGCCGAGGCGACGACGGCGAGCTGGAACGCGCGCAGGCGGGACGGGGTGGTGGTCATGGGAGTCTCCTTTTCCGATCGGGCGACAGGCCCTCATCCCAGCAAGGAGGCGATGCGCATGCCCGCCAGCGCGGCCGTGGAAACGTCCGGATGCGAATGCGGTCGAGCAGGGCGGGGCCGCTGCCGAGCGGCGAAGCCATGAAAAAAGGGCCCTCGCCGCGCGGCGAGGGCCCTTTGCACTTCGAAACAGTTCGGCCTACGGATTGGTCGGCGTCTGCGGGATGCCGGCCGGCTTGCGTTGCGCAAAGCCGAACAGCTTGCGCACGTTCGGGCTGCCGTTGCCGTAGATGTAGTCGTAATTCGCGCTCGGGCTGCCGCCGCTGTAGTAGCCGTCGAAGCCGGGAATGCCGCGATGGTAGAACTGCAGCGCGGCCGGGGCGTTCTGTCCGCCGGCCAGCGTCTGCAGGGCACCGGCCGCGTACAGGTAGTAGTTGGCGTTGCCCATGCGATGGTTCTTCTTGCCCAGCGACTGCTCGAACAGCGCCAGGGCGCCGACGAATTCCGGCGACGACACCGAGGTGCCGATCACGCCGTAGAAGCCGCCGCCCAGGCCCACGCCGTACGCCACGACCGCGGCGCTGTCGTCGGCCCCGCAGCTGGCCGAGATGCCGCCGGGGCAGCCGCCGACCTGCATGCCCACGTCGGGCAGCGTGCGCATGCTCCTGGAGCCGGTGTTGACGAGGTACTGGTACGCCGGCTTGGCAAAGTAGGTGCTGATGCCGCCGCCCGCGCCCCAGTAGCCGCCCGAGACGTTGCTTCCGATCCCGTAGATGTCGTACGGGATCTCGGGGTCGCCGAACGCGCTCTCGCGGACGTAGGTCGAGTCCAGCGACCCGGCCGTGGCGACCGTGACCAGGTTGCCGCCGCCGACGGCGGTGACGCTCGGATCCGCCGCCGGGGTGCTGACGCCGACCGTGAACACCGGGTTGGGCCCCGTGCCGTAGTCCGCGCTCGGGCAGGTCAGGCCGCCCTGGTCGCCCGAGCTGGCGACGAAGGTGATGCCCTGCGCGTTGCCCTGCTGGAAGATCTCGTGGTACGTCTTGAGGATGTCGCTGTAGTCCACGCCGTTGTTGTAGGCCGGCGAGTACTGCAGCTCGCATCCGCCGAACGACGAGTTGACGATGTCGAACTGGTTCTTGTCGACGATGTACGTGTAGCCGTCGATGATGCTCTGGTCGGACAGGTCGGGGATGCTCACCAGCGTGACGTTGCTGCCGGGCGCGCCGCCGAGCACCTGCTGGACGTCCAGGCTGGCCTCGAACGCGCCGGGGCCGCCGAGCGTGCCGCCGCCGTCCACGGTGACCGTCGTCGTGCCCGGCGCCGGCTTGCCCGTGATCGTCGTGAACTTCTCGTGATTGAAGGCCGCCGCGACATCGTTCGGGAAGATCAGGTCTTCCATCAGCACGGCCACGTTCACGTTGCTGCCGTCGGTGCTGCTGTTGTAGGCCGGGTAGTCGTAGGCCTGCTTCAGGTCGTCGAACCAGTACGCGCCGGTCGTGCCGTAGCGGTTGTCGACGGCGGCGTCGCCCAGCTGGCGCACGATGCGGGCGTGCGGGTGGTGCTCGGGCAGGGCGCCCAGGCCGACGATGCGCGGCGAGAGCGCGGCCAGTTCGGCCGGCACCTGCAGGCCGTGGCGCGCCTGGAAGCGCGTGTGCGACTGCCGGCTGACCTTTTCCAGCGGCGCGCTGAAGGCCTGCGCCACGGCGGCCGCGGAGCCGCTGACGCGCACGCCGTGCGCCGTGGTCGAGACGATCGTCAGGCCGCGGGCGGTCAGGGCCCTCTTGACGGCCTCGATGTCGGACGGCCGCGGGCCGAACTGCGCCATGAACTGTTGCGGCTGCAGCCACTGGTGGTACTGCGGCGAGTTCGTGTCGTGCAGCTTCTCGATCAGGGCATCGAGCTTGTCCGTGTGCCGCAACGGCAGGAACACCCCGAACTCGACGACGTCCTGAGGCGCCGCGGCGGAGACCGTGGCCTTGGCATCGACCTGGATCGGCGCCGACAGGGCCGACTGGCTGGCAGCGAGACCGCAGGCGCTCAGGGCGGCGGCCAATAGCACGTTGATTCGCATGGAATCCCCCTCTCGATGGAGCGAAGTGGAACTTCTGGAGAAAAAAGTCTCGGATGGGCGCGATTCGCTGTCAACGACGCGAACCCGGAGTCCTCGGGGCGAGGTATCCCGATGCGGGTTAGTCCGATCGACACTTCGTCGGCGCGGGATTGACCGAAATGGGGGAGGCGCGGCGGACGCGGTGTCACGGCTCCGTCACGGGGCCTTTCGAAACTGGCCCGTCCCCCGCGCGCGACCCGCGTCGCTGCGCAGGCCTGCCTCGCCGACCCGCTCGGCGCCCATCACAACGGAACAAGAAATGCCGACCTTCCCGTCGACAGTCGCCGGCGCGCGCGCCCCCTTCCTCCTCGTCCCGCTGCTGGCCGCGCTGGCCGCCGTGCCCGCCCAGGCCGCCGACATCACGATCGGCGCGAACTCGACGACGGCGCAGTCGCTCGCGGCGTCGCAGAAGCTGACGGTCAACAACGGCGTGTCGCTGACCGTGGGCGCCAGCTCCGTGGCCGTCACGCTCAAGGGCAACAACGCCACCGTCGACAACCAGGGCACGATCAGCCAGACCGGCACGGGCCGCGCGATCCGCGACAACACCGGCGTCACCGGCATCACGATCAACAACGGCAGCGCCACCAACAGCGCCGCCCGGATGCTGACGGCCGACGCCGACGTCGTGCAGATGAACGTCTCGCCGGCCAGCGTCACGCTGAACAACTACGGCGCGATGATCTCTTCGAACGCGTCCAAGGGTGGCTCGCAGGCCGTCGACTTCAACGCGATCGCCAGCGGCGCCAACGTCGTCAACAACTACGCCACCGGCCTGCTCAAGGCGCTCGAGGCTGATGCCGTGCGCCCGGGCGTCAACGGCGTCGTCAACAACGCGGGCACGATCCTGTCGATCACGACGACGGGCAGCAGCAGCGACGGCATCGACGGCCAGTCCAACAGCGGCATCGTCGTGAACAACGGCGGCCAGGTCGAGGGCGGCCGCCACGGCATCACCGGCGGCGCGGTCGACGCGAGCACCGCGTACACGATGAACATCACCAACGCGGCCGGCGGCGCGATCCAGGGCGACAACGGCTCGGGCATCAACCTGGACGGCTTCAACGGCAAGCAGGTCGTCACGGTCAGCAACGCCGGCACCATCACCGGCCACGGCGTGACGGGCGACGGCGACGGCGTCGACGTCGACGGCCTGCTCAACCTCGTCAACACCGGCGTGATCCGCTCGCTCAACGCGGCGCCGGAAGGCGGCGAGAGCCTCGCGTTCAGCGAAGGCCTGAGCGTGGGCGGCGGCACGATCGTGAACTCGGGCACGATCGAAGGCCTGGTCGCCACGGGCAACGCCGCGGCCAAGGGCATCGGCATCACGCTGACCGGCAACGACATCACCAGCGGCCCGAACGCCGGCAACCGCGACGGCCTGTACGGCAACGCGGTGGTCACCAACCAGGCCGGCGGCGTGATCCGCGGCCAGAACAGCTCGGCCATCGTCGCCAAGGGCCTGCCCGGCGGCTTCTCGGTGACGATCGACAACAACGCCGGCGCGCTGCTGCAGGGCGGTGGCGCGACGGACGCGGCCGTCCAGCTCGGCGCCGACGCGGCCACCGTCAACAACGCGGGCAGGATCGACGGCAGTTTCAGCCACGTGGCGATCGCCGGCGGCAGCGGCAACCTGACCGTCCACATCACCGGCGGCCAGGCCGCGGTGCTGGGCGACATCGTCGGCGGCGTGGGCGCCGTCAACAAGATGACGATCTCGCCGGGTGCGGGCAACACCTTCGCGTACGCCTCGGGCATCTCGAACTTCAGCGGCGTGGAGATCGCCAGCGGCACGGTGACGCTGTCGGGCCGGAACACCTACACCGGGACGACGACGATCGACGCCGGCGCCACGCTCGCGCTGCAGGGCGCCGACCGCCTGGCCGCGGGCAGCGCGCTCGATCTCGAAGGCGGCACGCTGCATCTGGTGGACGTCCACGGCGCGAACGGCCAGGAATTCGCGGTGCTGTCGCTGGGCCAGGACTCGGCGATCGACCTGGGCGACTCGTCGCTGACCATCGACGCGCTGGGCCGCGTCGTTCCCGGCAAGACGCTGGCCGTCACCGACTGGCTCGCGTCGACCTCGCCCGACTACGCGCTGCGCTTTGCCGGCGACCTGACGGGCAACGCGGCGTTCCTGGCGCTGATGTCCGGCACGACGATCGACGGCCTGGGCACGCGCGTCGCGTTCGACGGCACGTACACCGACGTCACGGCCGTGCCGGAGCCGGCCAACGTCGCGCTGCTGCTGGCCGGCCTGGGCCTGGTGGGCGTGGCCGCGCGCCGCCGCAAGCAGGCGCTGGACGCCTGACCGGGCGCCCGCCCGCTCGACCACGGGGCCTGCGGGCCCCTTTTTCATGGCCGGCCGGGCCTGCCCGCCCGCCGCTTGAAAACCCGCCGGCCGGCCCGCAACTGGCGCTCGGGCGACAATACGCGATTGCGCCCGCCAAGCGCCGGGCGGCTCCCGCACGCCTCCCGCACGACTTTTTCCCTTCGAACCCAGATCCAATCGGGCACACCACCATGGAAAAGCAAACCCTTTCGTTCCAGGCCGAGGTCAAGCAGATCCTGCACCTCGTCACGCACTCGCTGTACTCCAACAAGGACATCTTCCTGCGCGAGCTGGTCTCCAACGCATCGGACGCGTGCGACAAGCTGCGCTTCGAGGCGATCGACCACCCGCAGTTCCTCGAGGACGCGCCCAACCTGGACGTGCGCATCTTCTTTGACACCGAGAAAAAGACGCTGACCATCCGCGACAACGGCATCGGCCTGTCGGCGGAGGAGGCGGTGTCGCACCTGGGCACGATCGCCAAGAGCGGCACCAAGGAGTTCATGTCGAAGCTGGAAGGCGACCAGAAGAAGGACGCCGCGCTGATCGGCCAGTTCGGCGTGGGCTTCTACTCGGGCTTCATCGTGGCCGACCGCATCACCGTCGAATCGCGCCGCGCCGGCCTGCCGGCGGAGCAGGGCGTGCGCTGGAGCTCGGAAGGCACCGGCGACTTCGAGGTCGAGGAGATCACGCGGGCCGAGCGCGGCACCGACGTCATCCTGCACCTGCGCGAAGGCGAGGACGAGTTCCTGCGCCCGTGGAAGATCAAGTCGGTCGTCTCGAAGTACTCCGACCACATCTCGCTGCCCATCCTCATGAAGAAGGAGGAGTGGAACGGCGAGACGGCCGAGTACAAGCAGCTCGACGAGTGGGAGACGATCAACAAGGCCTCGGCCCTGTGGGCGCGCAGCAAGAGCGACGTCACCGACGCCGAGTACCAGGAGTTCTACAAGCAGATCAGCTACGACTCCGACGCCCCGCTGGCCTACACGCACAACCGCGTCGAGGGCCGCAGCGAGTACACGCAGCTGCTCTACATCCCGGCCCACGCGCCGATGGACCTGTGGAACCGCGACAAGCGCGGCGGCGTCAAGCTGTACGTCAAGCGCGTGTTCATCATGGACGACGCCGAGGCGCTGATGCCGGTGTACCTGCGCTTCGTCAAGGGCGTGATCGACTCGGCGGACCTGCCGCTGAACGTGTCGCGCGAGCTGCTGCAGGAAAGCCGCGACGTCAAGGCGATCCGCGAGGGCTCGACCAAGCGCGTGCTGTCGATGCTGGAGTCGCTGGCCGACAGCCAGAATGCTGAAGACAAGGACAAGTACCAGGCGTTCTGGGACGAGTTCGGCTCCGTGCTCAAGGAAGGCATCGGCGAGGACCACGCCAACAAGGAGCGTCTCGCCAAGCTGTACCGCTTCGCGTCGACGCACGCCGACAAGGGCGTGTCGCTGGCCGACTACGTCTCGCGCATGAAGGAAGGCCAGCAGGCCATCTACGTGATCGCGTCCGAGTCGCTGGGCGCCGCCAAGGCCAGCCCGCAGCTCGAGATCTTCCGCAAGAAGGGCATCGAGGTGCTGCTGCTGACCGACCGCGTCGACGAGTGGCTGCTGTCGCACCTGCACGAGTTCGAGGGCCATGCGCTGCAGAGCGTCGCCAAGGGCGCCGTCGACCTCGGCTCGCTGCAGGACGAGAGCGAGAAGAAGGCCGCCGAGGAGGCCGCCACCGCGTTCGCGCCCACGCTCGAGCGCCTGAAGGAAGCGCTGAAGGATCGCGCCAAGGATGTGCGCGCCACGTCGCGCCTGGTCGACTCCGCGGCCTGCATCGTCGTCGACGAGAACGAGATGAGCGCGCACCTGGCGCGCCTGCTCAAGCAGTCCGGCCAGGTCGCGCCCGACACCAAGCCCATCCTGGAGGTGAACCCCGAGCATGCGCTGGTCAAGAAGCTCGAGGGCGACGCGCGCTTCGACGACTTCGCCAACCTGCTGTTCGACCAGGCCTGGCTCGCGGAAGGCGGCCAGTTGGAGGAACCGGCGGCCTACGTGCAGCGCGTGAACCGCCTGCTGACATCGTGAGCCCCCACGCTCGCTTGCGCTCGCTGCCCCCCGAGGGGGCCGGCCGCGACCGGCCCGGCAGAGCCGGGTCCGGCGCTCCCTTGTCCTTCGTGCCAAGGGACGAGCGCCGGCGGCGGGCAAGTCTTTTCCTTCGGAGAAGCGCGTCGTGACCTATAGCGTCAAAGAGATCTTTTATACGCTGCAGGGCGAGGGCGCCAACGCGGGGCGGCCGGCCGTGTTCTGCCGCTTCGCGGGCTGCAACCTGTGGACGGGCCGCGAGGAAGACCGCGCGGACGCCGTCTGCACCTTCTGCGACACCGACTTCGTCGGCACCGACGGCGACGGCGGCGGCAAGTTCAGGACGGCCGACGACCTCGCCGACGAGATCGTGAAGCACTGGGGCGACACCCCCTCGCACCGCTTCGTGGTGCTGACGGGCGGCGAGCCGTTGCTGCAGGTCGACACGGCGCTGATCGACGCGCTGCACGCGCGCCTGTTCACGATCGCGGTGGAGACCAACGGCACCGTCGAGCCGCCGCCGGGCCTGGACTGGGTCTGCGTCAGCCCCAAGGCCGACGCCAAGGTCGTGATCACCCGCGGCGACGAGCTCAAGCTGGTGTTCCCGCAGGACGGCGTCGACCCGGAGCGCTTCGCCGACCTCGCCTTCACGCATTTCTTCCTGCAGCCCATGGACAACATGCTGCAGAAGACCAACCAGCGCCTCGCGATGGACTATTGCCTGGCGCACCCTCAATGGAAACTCGGCCTGCAGACGCACAAGATCCTGGATATTCGTTAGCCCCACCTCGCTGCGCTCGGCGCCCCCGAGGGGCTTGCCGCGGCTTGCTCCGGAGCAGCCGAGCGCGGCGCCGCGGCTTCCTTCGAATGACAGATCTCAACGTCGAACGGTCTCGATCCCATCATGCTGACCATCACCAAACGACTCGAATTCGACGCCGGCCACCGCATCCCGCAGCACAAGAGCCAGTGCCGCAACCTGCACGGCCACCGCTATGCCCTGGAGATCACGCTCGAGGGCGAGCCCATCGACGATCCCGAGTCCAGCGACCACGGCATGCTGATGGACTTCACCGACGTGAAGACGATCGCCAAGGAGCACCTGGTCGACCTGTGGGATCACGCGTTCCTGGTGCACGAAGGCGACACGCTCATCCGCGGCCTGCTCGACCAGATCCCCGGCCACAAGACGGTGGTGCTGGACCGCGTGCCCACGGCCGAGAACCTCGTGGCGATCGCGTTCGGCATCCTCGACCCGCGCTACACCGAGCGCTTCGGCAACCACTTGAAGCTGCGCAGGCTGCGGCTGTACGAGACGCCCACCAGCTGGGCCGACTGCGACCGCGTGGTCGCCTGAACCACCGGAAAGGGGCGTCACGATCGACGCCCCTTTCGCTTTCAGGCGCTCACTTGCGGCCCTTGTCGGCGGCGTGCGTGTCCGCCTCGCTCGACGAGCCCGTGCCGCCGCCGCCCGTCGCGCTGGTGCCGCTCGTGCCGCTGATTCGAAGTTCGCATGCGCTCGCCAGGATCGCTCGATCAGCGGGCGTCACGCGGCCGCCGCGAGCGGCGCACCGCCCGCGGGCGACCGCACGCGCGGGAGCGCGAGCGCGATCGCGCCGGCGCCCAGGCCCACGGCCAGCGAGCCCAGGTACATGAACGTGTAGGCGTGGAAGTGGTCGTAGATCCAGCCGCCGAGCGCCGGCCCGAGCGCCATGCCCAGGCCCGACAGCAGCGTCATCGCGCCGAGCGCCGTGCCCATCACCTGCGGCGGGAAGTAGTCGCGCGCCAGTGCCGAATACAGCGGCATCACGCCGCCGTAGGCCATGCCGAAGACGAACGCGACCACGTAGAAGTCGCCCAGGCCGGTGGCCAGGATGTAAGAGCCCGCGGCCAGCGCCTGGATGACCAGCCCCGCCACGATCATGCGCTTGACGCCCAGCCGGTCACCGAGCACGCCGAACAGCAGGCGGCCGACGAGGCCCGCGAAGCCCTCGACGCTGTAGATCGTGACGGCGGTCATCGGCGGCAGGCCGCAGCCGATCGCGTAGCTGATCGTGTGGAAGATCGGCCCGGCGTGCGTGGCGCAGCAGGCAAGGAAGGTCAGCGACAGCACGATGAACGCCCTCGAGCGCAGCGTGCGGCGCGCGACGGCCTTCAGCTCGGGCCCGCCCACGCCGCCGGCGGCGGAGGCGGCGGGCATGTGCGGCGGCCGATGGATGCACAGCGCGGCCGGCACCAGCAGCACGACCACGGCCGCGGCCAGGATCAGCTGCGACGTACGCCAGCCGTGCGTGACGACCAGCTCCGCCGCGAACGGCGACACCGTCATCGGCGCGACGCCGATGCCCGAGGACACCAGCGACACCGCCAGCGCCCGGTGCCTGTCGAACCACAGCGTCACGGTCGACATCAGCGGCACCATCAGGCTGCCCGCGGCCACGCCGATCAGCCCGCCGTAGACCAGCTGGAACTGCAGCAGCGTGGTGCAGCGGCTGGCCAGCGCCAGGCCCGCGCCCAGCAGCACGACGCCCAGCGTGATGATCGCGCGCGGGCCGTAGCGGTCGCTCAGGCTGCCCCAGACGAAGGACGCCAGGCCCATCGACAGGAAGTTCAGCGTCATCGCGAAGCCGATGCCCCCGCGCGACCAGCCCGTGTCGGCCGACATCGGCGCGAGGAACACGGGCAGCGACAGCAGCGCGCCCATGGCCATCCAGGTGATCAGCGCGCCCGCCGCGACCAGACCCCAAGCAGTTCGAGAGTTCGTCATCCAGTGCCTCCTGATCCTGGACGACGAACGGGCGGGCCGGATTTCGACACATCGACATCACCGCAGGCGACATTTCGCGCCTGGGGCTGTCGGGCGCGGCCGGGATGGGCTGGCAGGGCGGGTCGTGACCCGCCCCGCCAATGGGTCGCGACGAGGGCCCCCGGACGCCTGGCGGTCAGAAGAACAGGATCGCGCCCGCCGCGATGCCGTCCAGTTTCGCGGTGTCGCCGGCCACGTCCTTGGACGTCGTGTGGCTCAGCTCGCCTGTCAGCGTCAGGCTCTTGGTCAGCGCGAAGTACGCGCCGCCGGTGAGGTTGGCGTTGCTGCGCAGGTCGGTGCCGGCGACGCCGTCGCGCAGGCGGCTCTCGCCCCAGTTCAGGCCCAGCTTCAGCTTGGGCGTGGCCTGGAACGTGCCTTGCACGACCAGGTCGGTCTGCTTGCGTGGACCCGAGTCGCCGTCCGACAGCACGCCGATGCCCTTGCCCGATTGCACGTTGGCCATCAGGCCGAACGCGCCGAGCGTCGCGCTGCCGCCGACTTCCGCGCCGTTCATCGTGAAGCCGGCGCCGGCGGGGTTGTCGAACTTCTGGCTCTTGAAGCCGGCCCACACCTTGCTGCCCGTGAACGCGAACGAGGCCGCGGCCTGGATCTGCGGCGACGTGCGGCCGGCGTACGTGGTGCCGCTCGCGTCGACCGGGCTCATCAGCGCCAGCGTCGCGGACAGGCCGGACATCGTCGGCATCGTGTAGCTCGCCTGGCCGTAGGTCCCCAGGTAGGTATAGCCGGCGCCGATGTGGCCCAGCGTCACGCGGTTGCGCTGCGTGGCCGCGACGGGCGCGCCGGCGCCGAACAGCGTCATGTCGCCGAGGATCGCGGCCTGCCCGAACAGGCCGTAGTCGCGGCCCAGCTTGACGGTGCCGGCGTCCGCGGTGCCGAAGGTGAGGAAGCCCTGGCGCACGTCGACGTTGCTGTTGTTGCCGATCGCGTCGTCCGATGATGCGGCCGCGCCGATCATCAGCGTGGCGCCGATGTCCACGCCGTCCTGCGTGCCCTTGGCGCTGGTGACGAGCGCGTTGGGCAGCAGGCCGTTGCCGATCACGGCGCGGCCGCTGTCGCCGCCGCAGCCCAGCGCCTGCGTGGCCAGCGCGAGGCCGCCGACGGCCTGCGAGCCGCTGCAGTGGGAGCGCGTGTAGAAGGCGTTGATGATGCCGCCGACCGACAGATCCCAGTCGCCCGCCTTGAAGTCGGCCGCGCCGGCCTGGCCTGCGGCGGCGGCGGCGATCGTCGCGCCGATCAGGGCGGCGTGTCGTGAGGTCTTCATGTATCTTGTCTCCTGGTGTGTTGGATGTGCGGGCCCGGGAATGCGTGCAGCCCGTGGCCGCGTTTCGCAAGCGATATGCCAGTGCCAGGAGGGAGCGCTCCATCGGGCGAGCGTGTCGCGGCGGCACGCGCGCTGTCCTCGTCCGCGACGCGTCGCGCGCCGCGCGCCGCGCGAAGGAAGGGATTGCTCGCGTGTGCTGCTACACGCGAACGCCGTGCGGTGTGCCAGCGCGATGGAGCGTTCGCGCGACCGGGTGTCGCGCGGCGGAGCAGCGTCTCAGGGTGCGTCCGCGGCCTGCGCGCCGAAGCGCCACGTCAGGCCCACCCACACGCCCCGCGGCGCGCCCGCGACGCGGAACTGCTCGCTGCGCCACGACGTGCCCGTGGCGTCGAACGTGCGGCCCGGGCCGGTGAACACGTTGCGGCCCAGCGTGCCGAAGCTCGAAGTGCGGCGGTCGAACACGTTGTCGACGTCGGCGAAGGCCTCCCAGCCGGCGGCCAGGTGCACGCGCGCGTCGAGGTTCACGAGCGCCAGGCCCGGCACGCGGCCGTTCGCGTCGGCGTTGTTCTCGTCGCCGCGCGCATACGTTCCGCTCTGCGCGACGAGCGTCACGCCGACGTCCGCCGCATCGCCGAACGCCCACGCGCCGCGCAGCTTGAACGTGTGGCGCGCGATGCCGGGCAGGCGGTTGCCGGGGCGCACGGCGATGTCCGCGCAATCGGCGCAGCCGATGGGCGCGGCCGTCGAGTTGTTCGGGCTGTTCAACACCAGCGGCGTGCGGAACGTGGCGTCGACGAGGCTGTAGCGCGCGGCCAGCGTCAGCGCGTCGACGTGCGACTGCAGCCCCAGCTCGATGCCTTGCCGCCGCGTGGCGCCGACGTTCTTGAAGTAGCCCGCGCTCGTCGCGCCGCCGCCGCTGCTGATGAACTGGATGTCGTCGCGCAGCGCGGTGTGGAACAGCGCGACGCTCCACTGCAGCGCGTCGCCGCCGCCGCGCGCGCCGAGCTCGGTGTTGCGCGAGATCACCGGCTTGAGCGCCGGGTCGGACGAGAACGCGTTGGGCAGCGCGCACGGCGCGGCCGGGTCTGCGCAGGTCAGCTCCACCGGCGTGGGCACGCGCATGCCTTCGTTGACCGTGGCATACAGCGTCAGCTCGGGCGTCGGGTTGGATGTGAGCCCGATCGCCGGGTTCAGCCGATGGAAGCGGTGGTGGCCGTCCAGCGCGGTGCCCAGCTGGTCGGCGAGGTCCACCGTCGCGACGTCGTAGCGGCCCGACACGACGAGGAAGTCGCGGGCGTCGATGCCCAAGGTGTCGGTCGCGAACACGCCCGCGTCGGCGGCGCGTGCGTGCAGCGAGGTGTCCAGCAAGACGGGCGCGTCGGAGCTCGTGTCTCGCGACGCGCCGGCCTCCCGGCTGGATTGCGTGAAGCGCGTGAATCCGCTCTCGATGCTCGCGCCCACGCCGAGATGGTTCGCATGACTTGCGAGTGTCGCGGTCGACGTCAGCTGCAGCGAAGCGCCGCTGCGTGCCTGGCGGATGTCGTTGATCGCGTTGCCCGTGGGCTCGTTGCCGGGGCCGACGGCGCTGTCCACGTCGAAGTCGTCGTTGACGTTGCTGTTCAGGATGTGCGTGCGCAGGGTGCGGTGGAACGCGTTGACTTCGAGCAGCAGCGTCGGCGAGAAGCGGTGGCTCGCGGTCGCGTTCAGGAAGGCGAGGCGGTTGGCCTGGTAGTCGGGCCACGAGTACGCGTCGCGCCAGTCGGCGAGCCAGCTGCGCGGCAGCGTCTGGTTGCCTTCGAGGCGCGTGTCGGCGAGCGCGAGGCTCACGGACGCGCGATCGTCGCCGTCGCGCCATCCCAGCTTGCCGAGAGCCTGCGCGACGCGGCTCGGGTCGTGCGCGCCCCAGCCGCGCTCGTGCAGTGCGTTGGCGGTGCCGAACCAGGCGACGTGCGCGTCGTGCCCGCCGCCCTCCGCCTCGATCGCGTGGCGGCCCCAGGCGCCTGCGGTGGCGCGCACGTGGCCGCCGTCCTCGTCGAAGCCGTCGCGCGTGGTCACCGACAGCGCGCCGCCCAGCGTGTTCAGGCCGAACACCGGGTTGGAGCCGGGGATCACCGACAGCCGCGCGATCGCGCCGGCGGGGATCAGGTCCCAGTTGACCGTGTCGCCGAACACCTCGTTGACGCGCACGCCGTCGACGAACACCGACAGCCCCTGCGGCGTGCCGAGCGCGGGCGACGCGGTGAAGCCGCGGAAGTTGACGTCCAGCTGGTACGGGTTGCCGGCGGTGTCGTTGACGTTGACGCTGCCGATGCCCTGGTCCAGCACCTGCGCCAGCGTCGCGGCGCGCGGCGCGGCAAGCGCGTCGCCGCGCAGCGTCTGCACGTTGGCCGGCACCTGCTGCAGCGGCGTGCCCACGCCCGGCAGCACGGTGGTGCCGACGACGGTGACCGTCTGCAGCGCCGCGACGGCCGTCGGCTCGTCGGCCCGCCCGTGGGCGTGCGCGAGCGCCAGCGGCAGCGCGAGCAGCCGCGCGGCGCGCATGGCCCGCATGGCCTCAGCCCGGCTTCTTGGCGAAGGCGCTGCACCAGCCGCCGGCGGCCACCTGCTTGCGGCCGAACATCGCGCAGCCGCCCCATGCGTCGGCGGGCGGGGCCTGCCAGAACGCGCAGTCGACGCAGCGCTGCTGCGGCGTGTGGTTGGGGTACCTGTTCGCGTCGGCCTGCCTGGTGTCGTGGTGGTAGCCGAGGGCGACGGCGGTCTCGTCGGTCTCCTCGACGTGGGCGGCCGCGCGGGCCGGGGTCGCCAGGCCCAGGCCGGCGACGGCGCAGCCGCCGGCCAGCGAGCGCGCGATGAAGATGCGTCGTGTCGTGTCGGTCATGGAAGTCTCCGTGCGGGCCGTCCTGCGCGCGCGCGTCACGCTCGCGCGCACGGGGCGGCCCGCGTTCTCTCGGGGATCAGTGAGCGGCCGCGACGGCCGTCGCGGGTTCGGCGGCGGCCTGCCTGGCGGCGGGCGCGCCACCGGCCTTGGGAATCTTGAAGACCCACACCATGCCGCCCTGCTCGAGCATGTTGACCTTCTTGGCCACCTCGCCGCCCCACAGCGGGACGGCGCCGCCCCAGCCCGAGACCACGCTCACGTACTGCTCGCCACCCTGCTGCCAGGTGACCGGCGGCGCCACCACGCCCGAGCCCGTCTGGAATTCCCACAGCACCTTGCCCGACTTCGCGTCGGCGGCCTTCAGATACCCTTCCGGGGTACCCCAGAACACGAGGTTGCCGCCGGTGGTCAGCACGCCGCCCCACAGCGGCGCCGAGTCCTTGACCTCCCAGACGATCCTGCCGGTCTTGGGGTCGACGGCGCGCAGCGCGCCGATGTAGTCGTCGTTGATCGTCTTGATCGTGAAGCCCGCGCCGAGGTAGGCCGCGCCCTTCTTGTAGGCCACGGGCTCGTTCCAGATCTCCATGCCCCACTCGTTGGACGGCACGTAGAACAGGTGCGTGTCGGGGCTGTAGGCCATCGGCATCTGGTTCTTGCCGCCGAGGAAGCTGGGCGCGTTGAAGATCGACGTGCCTTTCTTGCCGTCCTGGCCCTGCGTCGGGTCGCCGGGGCGGCTGGATTCGATGTAGTTGGGGCGGCCCGTCTTCAGGTCGATGCTGCTGGCCCAGGTGATCTTCCTGACGAACGGGAACGCGTTCATCAGCTTGCCGTCGTTCGCGTCGATCACGTAGAAGAAGCCGTTGCGATCGGCCTTGCCGCCCACGCGCTTGCCGTCCATGTCGAAGGTGACGAACTCGTTGACGCCGTCGAAGTCCCAGCCGTCGTTGGGCGTGCCCTGGTAGTGCCACTTGATCTGGCCGGTCTTCACGTCGATGGCCAGCGTGGAGCACGAGAACAGGTTGTCGCCCTTGCGCATGTGGCTGTTCCACGGCGCGGGGTTGCCGGTGCCGAAGTAGGCCAGGCCCGTCTTGGCGTCGTAGGTGCCGCCCAGCCAGGTGGCCGCGCCGCCGGTCTTCCACAGGTCGCCGGGCCAGCTCTGGCCGGCGGTGCCGCTGATGCCGTTCTCGTGCCTGGTGCCGTCGGGGTCGTAGGTGTAGCCCATGTGGCCCTCGACCGTCGGGCGCGTCCACACCAGCTTGCCGGTGCGCGGGTCGCGCGCTTCCACTCGGCCCACCACGCCGAACTCGCCGCCCGACACGCCCGTCAGCAGCAGCCCGCCCGCGATCAGCGGCGCGGCCGACGCCGAATAGCCCGCGGCGTAGTCGTCGATCTTGGTCTTCCACACCACGTCGCCGGTGGCCTGGTCCAGCGCGATCAGCTGCGCGTCCAGCGTCGCGAAGATCACGAGGTTGTCGAACAGCGCCGCGCCGCGGTTGACGACGTCGCAGCAGGGCATGATGCCCTCGGGCAGGCGATGCTCGTACTTCCACAGCTTCTTGCCGGTGGTGGCGTCGAGCGCGAAGATGCGCGAGTACGACGCCGTCACGAACATGCGGCCGTTGTAGATCACCGGCTGCGATTCCTGGCCGCGCTGCTTCTCGCCGCCGAACGAGAACGCCCACACCGGCGCCAGCCTGGACACCGTGCCGGTGTTGACCTGCTTGAGCGGCGAGTAGCGCTGGCCCTGCGTGTTCACGCCCCAGGTCAGCACGTTGCCCGTGCTGGTGGCCTCGGACTGGATCATCTGGTCGGTGACGCCCGCGGCGCCTGCTGCGCCGAAGGCCGAGGCGAGGCCGCCGGCGATCATCAGCGTCAAGAGTCTGGATTGCATGTTGTCTCCTCGTTGGGGTTGCTGCGACGTACCGCGCGCCGCGAGGCCGTCGTGCGAGGCTTGCGCAATGTCCGTGCCATGCGCGTTCGCGCCGATCGGGGCGCCTCGCGGGCGCTTCGTGCCGGTCGCGTTGCGGGTTTCCCCGTTCGGCTCGGGGTGGACTGCTACAGGTTCGAACACAGCCGCCGAGGCGCGTGACACGGCGCGACGCCTCACGGCGCGCCCAGCGCGAGCCCCGGCGTCGCGCCCCAGCGGCCCGATTTCGCGATCCACAGCGCGTCGACGTTCCAGCTTTGCGCCACGGCCATCGCGCGGTCGGGCCCGGCGATGAAGAACACCTTGGTCAGCGCGTCGGCCAGCGCGCCGGTGGGCGCGGCCACGGTCACGCCGGCGATGTCCGGCGGCGAGTAGCCGGTGCGCGGATCGAAGATGTGGTGGTGGCGGCGATCCACGCTGAACGTCGTCTGGTCGTCGCCCGAGGTCGCCACGCAGCGGCCGTCCGCGAACAGTCGCGCGACCAGGCGGCCCGCGTCGTGCGGATCGGCGATGCCCAGCGTCCAGCGCGCGCCGGCGGGGTCGTGGCCGGCCATCGCGTACTCGCCGGCGTCGACCAGCGCGTGGTGCACGCCGTGCTTCAGCAGCACGGCGCGCACGCGGTCCGCGGCGTAACCCTGGGCGATGCCGTTGAGCGTCGCGCCCATGCCGGGCCGCGCGAGGCGCACGCCGTCGGCGTCGAGCAGCAGGCCGCGCCAGTCGACGAGCTCGCGTGCCGCGGTGACCTCCGTCGGCGTCGGGAGCCGGCGCTGCGCCTGCGCGCCGGCGAATGCGCGCCACAGCGGCTGCACCGTCGGATCGAACGCGCCGTCGCTTTGCCGCGCGATGCCGCGCGCGAGCGCCAGCAACTCGCGCAGCTCGGCCGGTGGCGCGGCGAGGCGGCCGTCGCGATTGAGCCGCGACAGCGCGCTGTCGTCGCGGAACAGGGTCATCTGCGACTCGATGCGCTGCAGCGCCGCGACGGCGGCGTCGAGCGCGCTCGCCAGCAGCGCGTCGTCGGCATGCGCGGCCTGCAGCGACAGCGTCGTGCCGAAGCCCACGAGGTCGCGCCGCTGCCAGCGCAGCGCGGTCGACGCCGTGCCCAGGCCGGCGATCGCCAACGCGCCCAGGCCCAGCGCGGCGCGCAGCGCCTGGCGGCGCGTCACGACGCGCCTCCCGCGGCGGTGGCGGGCAGCGGCTGGATGCGGATCGTGCGATGGCGCTTGCCCTGGATCAGCGGAGCGCAGCGCTCGTCGCTGTCATGGATCGCGACGCAGTCCAGGCACTGGAAGCATTCGTCGTAGGCCACGCGGCCGTCGGGCGCGATGGCCGCGTAGTCGCAGCGGTGGCGGCAGGTCTGGCACGGCGTGCCGCACTCGGCGCGGCGCGCGATCCAGTCCAAGCGGCGCAGCTTGCCGAGGATCGCCAGCCCCGCGCCGAGCGGGCACAGGTAGCGGCAGAAGCCCTTGAACACGACGATCGACAGCAGCAGCAACGCCAGCGCCCACGCGACGAACGGCCAAGAGCGCACGAACACGAGCGTGATCGCCGTCTTGAACGGCTCGACCTCGACGGCGCGATCCGTCCACGAGCTCGCCGTCGCGCCGAACGCCGCCAGGCCGATGATGCCCGCGAGCACCGCGTACTTGATGCGTTTGAGCTTCGCGTCGAGCGCCGCGCGCACGCGCAGCGGCCGCACGCCCAGCGCCCGCGTCACCTGGCCGACCAGCTCCTGCAGCGCGCCGAACGGGCACAGCCAGCCGCAGAACGTGCCGCGGCCCCACGCCACGAGCGTCACCGCGACGAAGGCCCACAGCACGACGGTCATCGGGTCGTACAGGAAGAAGCCGAGGTCGCGGCCCGCGACCACGGCCTGCACGAGCGCCGTCACGTTGACGATGGACAGCTGCCCCTGCGCGAGCCAGCCGACGAACACGAGCGTGAAGGCGAGGTAGCCGGTGCGAAAGCGCGCGAGGCGGCGCGCGTCGGCGACGATCCAGCGCGGCCGCGCGAGCACGGCGGCCAGCAGCGCCAGTGCCGCGCCGAGCACGCCCAGCTCCCAGGCGCGCGAGCGCCAGATGCCGGGCCACGACTTGTTGTCCGCGTGCGGCAGCACGACGACGTCGTCTGGCAGCGTGTAGCGCAGCGGGAAGTCGCGCGCGATGCGCTCGGGGTAGATCGCCCCCTTGCTGCGCACGACGTGCAGCGCGAGCTCCAGCGGCTGTGCCGGGTCGAGGCCGGCGGGGCCGATCACGCGGAACATCTTGGCGTCGGCGCCGCGCAGCTCGGGCGGCAGCGCGAGCGGGTCGTCGAGGTCGAGGTCGCGCATCTCGAGCGGCAGATCGCCCTGGCGCAGCGTGATGCGGTCGGGGATCGCGCCGCGCGTGAAGTCGTCGCCGACGAAGGTCCACGCGCCGCGCGCCACGGCCAGCAGCGCGTGGTCGCCGTCGTCCAGCCGACCCTGCAGGTGCGCCCAGCCGGCGTCGCCCAGCAGGTTGCGGCCGACGACGGGCGTCGACAGGTAGGCGAACCACCACTCGGTGAACAGGCCGTCGCCGTCGGCCGCGTCGTCGACGGCCTCGACGCCGCTGCCCGCGAACGCGCGCGCCGCCTGCGCGCGCGTGACGCGCACGTGCGCGACCAGGCCCGTGCGCGCGAGGCCGGCCCAGTCCAGCGGGCGATACGTGTCCTGCCGCACGCGTGCGATCAGCTCCGGGTCGCGCCCGCCGGCGAAGCCCAGCTTCGCGCGCGCCACGCGCAGCGAGGCCGCGAGCAGGCTCTGGTTGACGATGCGCACCGACGCCGTCGCCTTGGCCACGCCGTCGATGTAGGCGTTGGCGCTGCCGTGCTGCTCGCTCCGGTTGCTGTTCGAGCCGATCTTGATGTTCTGGCGCAGCGACAGCCCGCGATACTGCTCGACGAAGCGCATCAGCGGCGCGGGGCCCAGCCCGTCGACGAACACCGGCTCGTGCTGCGACAGCACCTGCACGTCGATGAACGCGCCCTTGGCGTCGAGCGCCACGAGCAGGTTGGGCGGCGTGCCCGAGAAGCCCGGGATCGGCGCGAGGTCCGCCGACTCGTACACGTAGCCCACCAGCGGCACGGCCGTGCCGTCCTGGCGGAACAGCGGCCACACGGGCAGCTGCGCGTCGCGCTCGCCGACGATCAGCGGCGACGGGAAGCGCCGCTGCAGGTCGGCCTTCGCGAGCGTGCCGGCCTGCGCCCCGCCGACGATCGCGCAGGCGAGCGCGAGCGCGGCGCGGCGCGCGAGGCCGCGCCAGTCAGTCGTCGACCAGCACGGCATTCGGAACCTGTCCGACCGCGATCGTCTTGAGCACCCGGCCGCTGCGCGTGTCGATCGCGGTGAGGTCGTTCGACAGCCCGCCCGCCACGAACAGCCGGCTGCCGTCCGCGCTCAGCGCGAGCGCCCACGCGCGCTTGCCCACCGGCAACAGCGCGCGCACCTTGCGCGTGGCGACGTCGACGAACGCGACGCGGTTCGCGCGGCCGAGCGCCACGTACATCGTCGCGCCGTCGGCCGACGGCACCATGCCCACGGGCGTGATGCCGTCGGCGGCCAGCCCGTCCACCGTCATCGGCAGCGTGTCGATGACCTCGCCCGTGGCGGTCGCGATCACGCTGATGCTGGCGCTCTTCTCGTTGGTCACCCACAACTGCGCGCCGTCGGCCGCCAGCGCGAGCCGGCGCGGGCGCTTGCCGACGGGGATGGTCTTCTCGATCGTGCGCGTCGCGGTGTCGATGGCGTAGACCACGCCGGCGACCTCCGAGGTCACGTACACGCGCCGGCCGTCGGGCGACAGCTTCACGCCCTCGGGCTCGGGGCCCAGTGCGACGCGGCCGACCTCCCTCTTGGCGACGAGGTCGAAGATCGCGAGTGCGTGGTCCTCCTCGGCGGACACGTACGCGAGCCGGCCGTCGGCGGAGACGTCCAGCGCCTCGGGGTCGTGTCCCAGCGGGCTGGAGTCCACGACGCGGCGCGTGGCGAGGTCGATCGTGTCGGCCTGGCCGGCGTCGCCGCAGGCCACCAGCAGGCGCGTGCCGCCGGGCATCAGCTGCAGGTGCCGCGGCCGCGCGCAGGTCGGCACGCTGCCGGTGACGGCCAGCGTCCTTGCGTCGACGAGCGTCAGCGCGTTGTCCTTCTCGTCGGCGACGAAGACGAGGCCGCTGCCGGCGCGGGCCGCGAGCGTGGCGAGCAGCAGCGTGCCGGCGAAAGCGAGGCGGTGAAGGGTGTTCATGGCGTGACGGCCTGCGGTGCGTTGACGGGGGCGGACAGCGCGAGCGACGCCGCATCGCCGCGGAAGACGAGCCCGCCGCCCGCGGCCGCGCCGGGCACGAAGCGCAGCGGCGCCTCGGGCAGGTGGCAACGCGCGAGGGCGGACGTCGCGGCCGCGTCCAGCAGCGCGTCGACCCGCGCGCGATGCGGGCTCTTGCGGCACACCGGATCGGTGGCGGCGGCGTCGCCGGCGAGCAGGAAGGCCTGGCAGCGGCAGCCGCCGTGATCGGCGTGGCGCTCGTCGCAGCTGCCGCAGGTGTCGTTCATCCACGCGTCGCCGCGGTAGGCGTTGAACGCGGCGCCGTCGAACCAGGCCGATCGCACCGAGGTCTCGCGCAGGTCGGGAAAATCGAGGCCCGGCAGCATGCGCGCGCTGTGGCAGGGCAGGGCGACGCCGTCGGGCGCGACGACCAGGAACACCGCGCCCCAGCCCGCCATGCAGGGCTTGGGCTTCGCGTCGGCGTAGTCGGGCGACACCCACAGGATCTTCATCGCGTTGCCGATCGACGCGAGCCGCTCGCGGTGCGCGACCACGATGGCCTCGGCGTCGCGCAGCTCGTCGACGGTGGGCATCAGCGCGGCGCGGTTGTGCCAGGCCCAGCCGTAGTACTGCGTGTTCGCCAGCTCGAGGAAGTCGGCGCCCATGCGCTCGGCCATGTCGACGATGCGGCCCACGTGCGGCAGGTTGAAGCGGTGCATCACGCAGTTGAGCACCATCGGGTAGCCGGCGTCCTTGATGATCGCGGCCACGCGCGACTTCATGTCGAAGGTGCGCGTCGAGCTGATGAAGTCGTTGAGCTCGCGCGTGGAATCCTGGAACGACAGCTGCACGTGGTCCAGGCCCGCGTCCTTCAGCGCCCGGGCGCGCGCCGCGGTCAGGCCCACGCCCGAGGTGATGAGGTTGGTGTAGAAGCCAAGGCCGCGCGCGTGGGCGACGAGCTCCTCGAGGTCGTCGCGCAGCAGCGGCTCGCCGCCCGAGAAGCCCAGCTGCACCGCGCCCAGCGCGCGCGCCTCGCCGAGAACGCGCTTCCACGTGGCGGTGTCGAGCTCGGCGTCGTGGCGCGCGTAGTCCACCGGGTTGGAGCAGAACACGCAGTGCAGCGGGCAGCGGTACGTGAGCTCGGCCAGCAGCCAGAACGGCGGCTTGACGGCGGCGGTGGTCACGCCCGCGCTCCCGGCTGCACCCAGCCGCGCTCGCGCGCCTGGCACAGGAAGGCGTGGACATCGCCCGACAGGCCGTCGCACGCGAACGCGCGCTCGAGGTCGTCGACGATCGCCGCCACCGAACGCTGGCCGTCGCAGCGGCGCAGGATCTCGGCGGCCGGCGTGTTGAGCTTGACCATGCCCTCGGGGTACAGCAGCACCCACGCGTCCTGCGCGGGCTCGAACTGCAGGCGGTACATCGGCGCGACCGCGGGGAAGGTGTCGGGGGCGATCATGGGCGCAACTCCTTGGCGAGGTCGTCGGGGTAGGCCAGCGCGATCGCGTCGAGCATCGACCACAGGATGTCCAGCTTGAAGTCGAGGATCGCGATCGCGCGCTCCTGGCGTTCGCGTGTCGTGCACCAGCGGCGCGCCACCTCGAGCCCGTGCTCGACGTCGCGGCTCGCGAGCGGGATGCGGCTGCGGAAGTACGCGAGGCCTTCGGTGGCGATCCACGGGTACAGCGACGGCCAGCCCGCCAGCCGGTCGGCGTGGATCTTCGGCGCGAACAGCTCGGTGAGCGACGAGATCGCGGCCTCTTCCCACGGCGCCGTGCGCGCGAAGTTGACGTAGGCGTCGACGGCGAAGCGCACGCCGGGCTGCACGTGGCGCATCGATTCGAGATCCGTGCGCGCGAGCCCGGTGGCCGTGGCGAGCTGGCACCAGGCCTCGATGCCGCCGGCCTGGCCATGGCGGAAGTCGCCGCGGCCGTCGTGGTCGAGGATGCGCTCGATCCAGCGCCGGCGCTCGGCGCGGTCGTCGCAGTTGGCCAGCACGGCCGCGTCCTTGCGCGGGATTTGCGACTGGTAGTAGAAGCGGTTGGCCACCCAGCCGCGCACCTGGAACGGCGCGAGCTCGCCGCGGTTCAGCCGCAGGTTGAACGGGTGGTGGATGTGATAGCGCGACTCGCGTTCGCGCAGGCGCGCCTCGAAGTCGTCGGCGCTCCATGGGGTGGCGAGGGGAAGGCGGTCGTTCACAGCGAGATCTCCATGCCGTCGTGCGCCACCTCGATGCCCATCGCCTGCAGCGCGCGGCGCTGCGCGCTGTCCTCGTCGAGGATCGGGTTGCTGTTGTTGATGTGGATCAGCACCTTGCGCGCGGGCGCGGCGTCGCGCAGCGCGTCGACCATGCCCGGCCGGCCTGCGCTGCCCTGCTGCGGCAGGTGGCCCATGTCGCTGGCCGATTTCGCGCCCAGGCCCGCGGCCTGCATCTCGTCGTCCTGCCAGAAGGTGCCGTCGACGAGCACGCAGTCGGCCGCGTTCATCCACGCGAGTTCCTGCTCGCCCACCTGCGCGAGGCCCGGCGAGTAGAACAGGCTGCTGCCGTCGGCGGTGCCCTCGATGCGCAGCGCGATGTTGTCGCCGGTCACCTGCTCGCGCCGGTGCGGCGAATACGGCGGTGCCTTGCCGGGGATCGCCACTGCGGTGAAGCGCAGGCCCGGCACGGCCTCGATCTCGAATTCGTGGCGGGTGCAATCGCCGTCGACGCCGACCATGTGCCAGCGCGTGCCGCAGTAGTGGCGCAGCACCTCCAGCAGCGGCAGGCCGCTGGTGAGGTCCTCGAACACGCAGCGCGTGGCCCACAGGTCGATGCACGGCCCTTCGCGCAGGCCCAGCAGGCCGGTGACGTGGTCGACCTGCGCGTCCATCAGCACGACGGCCTTGATGGGTGTATCGCGCAGGCCGTGGCGCGGATGCAGTTGCGGGTGGCGGCGGATCTGGCTGCCGATGTCGGGCGACGCGTTGAGCAGCACCCAGGACTCGCCATCGGCGGAGACGGCGATCGAACTCTGCGTGCGCTCGGTGGCACGGATGCGGCCGGCGCGCTGCCCGGCACAGTTGGCGCAGTTGCAGTTCCACTGCGGGAAGCCGCCACCGGCGCCGGAGCCCAGCACGAGGATTTTCATGATCGGGTTTCGCGTTCGGTGGGCGACGCGTGCGCAAGGCCGCGTCGCCCGTGGCCGGGCTCAGCGCGCGGCGATGTACATCGTGATCTCGAAGCCGAAGCGCAGGTCTTCGAAGGCGGGTTGCGTCCATTGCATGGGGAGTCTCCTGATGGGTTGGGACGCCGCCGGTCGGCGGTCGCCGCGCCCGCGTTCGGCGGACACGTACTCCACTTCGCAAGTCGCGTGCCGCGCGCCGGGAATGCGCGCATCCCGCGCGATTCCGAGGGTTCACCCGCGCCGCGGCGCGTGCGGCGCGCACCGCCGCGCCCTTGCGCGCGTCACGCGCGCGGGGGGTGTTCCACGATGGGACAGGAGAACGTGCGGCGCGGCACAGGGTTGACCCGCGTGCCAGCTTGCCCACCCCACTTCGTATTCAGCCGAGCGGCCGCGCACACACACCCATGGTGGGGCGCAGAGTCACGGGCCTGCGAGCGAGTCGCAGTCGCGGGCCGGTCGATGGCTCAGCGCCAGCGCAGCTTGCGATAGATCGTGTTGCGGCTGATCCCGAGCGCCTTGGAGGCCTCGGAGATGTTGCCGCCGGCCGCATCGAGCGCGGCCTGGATCAGCGCGATCTCGGACTCGCCGAGCGTGCGTGCGGGTGCCGCGGCGGACGCCGTTGCAGTCGCCGGCGCGGCGGCCGCGGCCGGCGTCTCGGCGACGACCGGCGGCGCGGCGGCCAGCGGCATCGACGTGACGGCCGATGCCGCCAAGGAGGCCGGCGTCGATGTCGCGGCCGGCTGTCGCCGCACGTCCTCGAGGAAATCCTCCGACAGGTGTTCCTCGGTGATCTGCGGATCGCTGCCCGCCATCACGACCGCGGTGCGCAGCACGTTGGCGAGCTGGCGGATGTTGCCGGGCCAGGCGTAGCGCTCGAACAGCGCCATCACCGACGCGCTGATCTCGGGCGGCGCGTCGGGCGACTCGGCCAGCACGATGCGGCGCGCCACGGTGCGCAGGTCGCTGCGATCGCGCAGCGCGGGCAGGCGCACCACCAGGCCGTTGAGGCGGTAGTACAGGTCCTCGCGGAAGGTGGCGGCGGCGCACATGTCGCGCAGGTTGCGGTGCGTGGCGCTGACGACGGCGATGTCCACCGGGATCGACTTGTGGCTGCCCAGCGGCGTGACGCAGCGCTCCTGCAGCACGCGCAGCAGGCGGGCCTGCAGCGGCAGCGGCATGTCGCCGATCTCGTCGAGGAACAGCGTGCCGCCGTTGGCCTGCAGGATGCGGCCGGTGGCGCCCTTGCGGCGCGCGCCGGTGAAGGCGCCGTCCTCGTAGCCGAACAGCTCGGCCTCGATCAGCGACTCCGGGATCGATGCGCAGTTGACCGCCACGAAGGGCTGGCGCGCGCGGTTCGAGTCCTGGTGGACGGCGCGCGCGAGCAGCTCCTTTCCGGTGCCCGTCTCGCCGAGGATCAGCAGCGGGATCTCCTTGTTCAGCACGCGCTGCACCTTGGTGACGACGGCCTCGACCTGCGCGTCGCCGGTGCTCAGGTAGTGCAGGCCCGACAGCATCGAGCGGCGCGCGGGCTCGTCGTCGGCCGACGCGCGCGCAGACTGCAGCGCGCCGGCGCCGACGGCCGCGGTGTCGAGGCGATGCGCGGTCGCCGGGCCGCCGTCGCGCGCGCCCTCGAGGCCGGCCATCACCGAGCGCAGCGGTCCGTTGAAGCGCGCGCTGGCGTGGAACTGGCGCCCGTTGGACAGCGTGAGCCGCATCGGCAGCGGGATCGGCGCGCGGAAGTGGTCGATCACGGCGCCGATCGTCGTCTCGAACAGGCTGGTGAGCGTGTGCATGCGCAGCGCGGCGACGCTGATGTCCAGCTGGTCGAGCGCGCTGCGGTTCGCGCCCAGGATGCGGCCGTCGCCGCCCACGACGATGATGCCTTCCAGCAGCGTGCCGATGAACTCGGGCCGCAGGTGGAAGTGCAGGCGCAGCCGGTTGCCGTAGTCCTCCGACAGCCAGTGGTTCTCGATCATGCGCGCCGACATGCGCACCAGCCCCATCGTGTGCTGGTGGTACGAGTGCTGGTCGCCGGTCACGTCCAGCACGCCCAGCATGTTGCCGCGCGGGTCGACGATGGGCGCCGCCGAGCACGTGAGGAAGCTGTTGGCATGGATGAAGTGCTCGCCTGCGTGCACGAGCGTGGGCCGCTCCTCGACGAGCGCCGTGCCGATCGCGTTGGTGCCCTTGGACTGCTCGGCCCAGTTCACGCCCGGCGCCAGCGCCACCTTGCCGGCGCGCGCCAGGAACTCGTCGTCGCCGATCGAGTGCAGGATCGTGCCCTGCGCGTCGGTCAGCACGATCATGCTCTCGGTGTTGACGATCTGCTCGAACAGCATCTCCATCACCGGCGCGGCGTGCGTCAGCAGGCGCTGGTTGCGCTCGCGCGCCACGGTCAGGTCGCCGCGGATCATCGGCTCGAAGTCGGGCCGTTCGACGCGCGTCAGGCCCAGTGCCGTGCAGCGCAGGTGCGACTGCTCGATGAACTCGGCACGCGCGGGCGTGTCGGCGGACTGCGCCGTGGGCGTCGTCCACCCTCCCGGGATCGGAAGGGCGCGGAGGGATGCTGACATGGGTCGCTTCCTCTGTTCCTGCCCGACGGCAGGTTGTCTCTCGTTGTGCCGTCGAGCAGCGTGGGCCGGGTGGCCGCCGCCGCGTCGCGGTCTGTTCGATCCTGGTACAGCTTGCGTCACAGCGTCGGGGCCAACCCTGACGAACGCCTGACGGTGCGGGCCGCCGGTGGCATTCCAGGATAGCACTCGACCCTGTCCGTTCCCAGTGAGCGAGTCGGCGGGACCGGCGCGCGCGCGTCCAGTTGTTTGCGAAATCGCAAGAAGCATTCCCGGTGTGGAGCCACGCGCTTTGGCACGGGCTTTGCAGACCGCCTGCCCGTTCCTTCGACCCCTTCGCCCGACCTGACAGACACGGAGACAGCCATGCGACGCCACGCCCATCCCAGCTCTTGCCCGACCCGTCGCCGCGCGCGACGCCCCTTCGCCGCCGCGGTGCGGATCGCCTCGTTCCTTGCCAGCGTGACCGCATGCGTGGTCGTCGCCGCACATGGCAACGTGACGCCACAGGCGGTCGACACCACCGGCCTCGCGCCCGTCGGCCAGGACTGGCTGAGCGTCAATCCGTACGCGGGCAACGCCAAGGCGGTGGAGATCGGCTCGTCCGGCTTCAACCAGAACTGCGCGCGCTGCCACGGGCTGGAGGCGATCTCCGGCGGCATCGCGCCCGACCTGCGCCGCCTGGACAACGACTGCGCCACGATGAAGGACAAGGCCGCGCGGGACGGCTGCGTCAAGGACAACGACGACTACATGATCACCACCGTGCGCCACGGCCGCACGCGCAATGGCGCCGTCTACATGCCGCCGTTCGAGGGCGTGCTGAGCCAGGAGGCGATGTGGGCGATCAAGACCTACCTGGAGTCGCGGCGGGAGAAGCCGCTGCCGGACGCGCAATGACCGCCGCCCTGTTCGATCGACGCGGGGCCCTGCGCGCGCTCGCCGCCGCCGCGTTGGCCGCGTCGGGCGGCGCGTGGGCGGCCGAGTCCGGCCTGGCCGCCGTGAAGGCACGCGGCACGCTGACGGTGGCCGTCTACCGCGACATGCCACCGTTCCACGACAAGGGCCAGGGCATCGACGTCGACCTCGCCGCGGCACTCGCCGACGCGCTGGGCGTCAAGCGGTCGCTGATGCCGTTCCCGGCCGGCGAGGACATGGGCGACGACCTGCGCAACATGGTGTGGAAGGGCCACTACCTGGGTTACGGCCCGGCCGACGTGATGCTGCACGTGCCGGTGGAGGCCCCGCTGATGGACGCCAACCCGCAGGTGCGCATCTTCGCGCCGTACTGGCGCGACCGCGTGATGATCGCGCGCAACGTCGAGCAGTTGCCGCACCTGGAGACGCTGGCGCAGCTCAACGGCAAGCCGGTGGCGGTGTCGGGCCAGACGCTCGCGGGCTGGCTGCTGCTGGGCGCCGACGGCGGCGCCTACAAGCAGCAGCTGACCACGACGTGGCGGGACGGCGTCGAGGCCGCGCAGGCGCTCCAGCGCGGCGAATGCGCGGCCGCGGCGGGGCTGGAGTCGGAGCTCGAGTCGGTGCTGGCCGGCGACTCGCGCTACGTCATCACGCCGCTGCCCACGGTGACCAATTCGCGCAACGGCTGGGCCGTCGGCCTGGCGGTCAAGAAGGACGCGACCGACCTGGCCGCCGCGCTGCAGCAGGCGGTGGACGCGCTCGTCGCCGACGGGCGCGTCAGGACGATCTTCGAGAAAGGGCGCGTGGGCTGGCGGCCTGTCCAGGACAAGTCCTAGTCCTGCAAGCTGTCGCGGGTCTCGTCGCCGCATTCGCGCGAGCAGGCGTCCGGGCCGCCGAGCGCCTGGGCCCAGCAGGCGGCGAGGCGCTCGGCGTGGCGCGGGTGGAAACCGTGGCTGAACGCATGGCTGACGACCTCGTCGGCCAGCACGCGCTCGTGCCTCGCGTGGGCCAGGCGCAGCAGTCCGTCCATGCCGCCGGCGGCGTCGTAGAGCGTTTGCATCGGCCGATGATGGCATCGGGCGCGGGCGTTGCCGACGCGCCGGCGCTGGACGACCGCTCCGCGAATCGAGGTTTCCCCACAGGCCGGCGGGTGACCTTCCGCTGCCCGGCGGGGCGTGCATAAGTCACGATCCGGGCAGCAGTTCGATCCCCCCGACATGATGCGCGTCAACAAGCTCCGCTCGATGCCCCGCCTGCCTCGGTACTGGCCGATCGTGGCGGTGTTCGTCGCCATGGCGATGCTGCAGGCGTCGGTGGCCGTGATCAGCATCCAGCTGCTGTCGACCGTGCGCGCCTACGTGGCGGGCGAGAGCCTGTACTCGAAGGCGCAGAAGGACGCGCAGATCTACCTCCTGGACTACGCCGATCGGCACCAGGAGATCGACTACGTGCGCTTCATGGCGGCGCTGCAGATCCCGCTGGGCGACCGCGCCGCGCGCGAGGCGCTGCAGCGCGCCGAGCCCGACGTCGCCGCCGCGCGGCAGGGCTTCCTCGACGGCGGCAACCACACCGACGATATCGACGGCCTGATCCGCATGTTCCGCTGGTTCCAGCGCGTGCCTTTCATGTCGCGGCCGATCGCCACCTGGACCGAAGGCGACCGCACGATCCAGGAGATGCGCACGCTCGTCGAGCAGGCGCGCGGGCGCATCCGCGCCGGCGACGCGCAGTCGCCCGCGGTGCAGGCGATGGTGATGCAGTCGCCGCTGCTCAACGAGCGGCTGACGCGCCTGACCAGCGCGTTCTCCGCGCAGCTGGGCGAGGCCTCGCGCGCCACGCAGCGGCTGCTGGTGGCCCTGAACACCTGCATCGCGGTGCTGCTGACGATCTCGGGCCTGGTGTTCGTCCGCCGAAGCATCCGCCAGCAGGCCGCGTCCGACCTGCGCATGGAGCGCCTGATCCACGCGGTCAGCGAGGGCGTGGTCGCCGTCGACGAGGAACGCCGCATCGTGCTGTTCAACCGCGCGGCCGAATCGATGTTCGGCGTCGACGCGAGCGAGGCGATGGGTCGCCCGATCGACCGCTTCGTCGCTCAGGTGCCCATCGCCAAGGGGCCGGCGTCGGGTGCCGCGGCGAACCCGGGCTCGCTGCTCGCGCTCACCGGCCACAAGCGCGACGGCCGGCCGTTCCCGATCGAGGCTTCGCTGTCGCGGCTGCAGATGGCGCAGGGCGCGCTCACGACGATGGTGCTGCGCGACATCACCGTGCGCATCCTGGCCGACGCCGAGCGCCGCGCGCACGAGGCGCTGGAGGCGTCCAGCAAGGCCAAGACCGAGTTCCTCTCGCGCATGAGCCACGAGCTGCGCACGCCGCTGAACGCGGTGATCGGCTTCTCGCAGCTGCTGCGCCTGGACACCGTGCGCCCGCTGTCGACCGAGCAGCGCGAGCGCGTGCAGCACGTCGAGAACGCCGGCGCGCACCTGCTGGCGCTGGTCAACGACGTGCTGGACCTGTCGCGCATCGAGTCGGGCGAGATGTCCGTCTCGTCGCAGGCGGTGCAGCTGTCGCGCGTGATCGAGGAGGCCGCGACGATGGTGTCGCCGCTGGTCACCAAGGCGGGCGTCGAGGTGTTCCTGGCCGACGAGCTGCCGGCGTCGAACGCAGGTTCGCGCGGCGACGCCGCGAGCGTGCCGCCGGCCGACGTGTGGGTCAGCGCCGACCCGGTGCGCCTGCGCCAGGTGCTGGTCAACCTGCTGAGCAACGCCGTCAAGTACAACCGGCCGGGCGGGCGCGTGGCGCTCACCTGGAAGCGCTCGCGCCAGGAGTGCGAGATCCTGGTGACCGATACGGGGCAGGGCATCCCGGCGGACCAGCTCGCGGGCCTGTTCCAGCCGTTCAACCGGCTCGGCGCCGAGTCGTCCGCCGTCGAGGGCACTGGCATCGGCCTCGTGCTCTCGCGCCAGCTGACGGAGATGATGGGCGGCACGCTGACCGTCACCAGCACGTTCGGCGTGGGCACCTGCGCGAGCCTGAAGCTGGACGTCGCCGCTGCGCCCTCGCCGTGCGCCGATCCTGCGGGCCTGGCCCATGCCGAGGCGCGGCCCGCGCCCACGCTGAGCGTGCTGTACGCGGAGGACGACGAGGTCAACGCCGAGCTGGTGCGCCAGCTCGTGGCGATGCGCCGCGGCGTGACGCTGCGCGTGGCCACCGACGGCGCCACCGCGCTGGCGATCGCGCGCGCCGACCCGCCGGACCTGATGCTGGTCGACATGAACCTGGGCGACATGACGGGCATCGAGCTCGCGCGCGAGCTGCGCCGCGACCGCGCCACGCGCGACGTGCGCCTGGTCGCGCTGTCGGCCGACGCGCTGCCCGAGCAGATCCGCGCCGCGATGGCCTGCGGCTTCGAGAACTACCTGACCAAGCCCATCAACTTCGAGGCCGTCCTGGGCGTGCTCGACGCGCATCGCCGGGACACCTGGGTCTGAACCGGCCACGCCGTCGCGATCGAAGGGGAAGCGACGGCGGGCCTTCCTGCTCGTGCCGCCCAGCGCAGGCGGATCGACGCGAGCGCTTTTCCACGACTGTCCAAAGTCCAGGAGGACCATGTCCAACGCATTCCGCCGCACCGGCGACCTCAAGAGCATCGGCAGCTATCCCGTGTGGCTGCAGCGCGTCGTCCACGAGACCACGCCGCACAAGCGCCGCGTCATCGACCATGAACTGTTCGCGCTGATGCGCGACGCCAAGCTGCCGCTGCCGGCGCTGCAGCGCTTCCTGATCGGCATCTGGCCCACCATCGAGCAGTTCCCGCGCTTCATGGCGATGAACCTGAAGAAGGCCGGCTACGGCGAGGGCGCCGGCGTGGACATGGCGCGCCGCTACCTGATCCAGAACATCCGCGTCGAGCAGAAGCACGCCGAGCACTGGGCCACGTGGGCGAGCGCCGCGGGCCTGAGCCTGAGCGACCTGCGCTCGGGCACCGACACCGAGGAACTGCAGGCGCTGGCGCACTGGTGCTGGTACGTCTGCGACCGCGCCGACCTGGCCGTCGCGATCGCCGCCACCAACTATGCGGTCGAGGGCGCCACGGGCGAGTGGTCGTGCGTGGTGTGTTCGGAGCCGACGTACGCGAAGTCGCTGCCCGAGGACGTCCGCGTGCCCGCGATGCGCTGGCTGAAGGTGCATGCCGAGTACGACGACACGCATCCGTGGGAAGCGCTCGACATCGTCGCCACGCTGCTGGGCCACGCGCCCAGCCCGCACGAGATCGCGCACGTGCGCCAGGCCATCAAGACGAGCTACCGCTACATGGAGCTGTCGCTGGACAGCGCGATGATGGCGTCGATCCACGGCACGTTCGACGAGACGGCGTCCAATTCGTCGACGCTGGGCCTGCTGGACGTGGCCTGAACGGTCGCGGGACGGCCGGCGGTGCGGCCGTCCGTCCCATGCACTGGCGCGTCCGGGTGGATTCGAACCACCGGCCCCGACCTTCGGAGAGTCGTGCTCTCGCCACTGAGCTACGGGCGCGATGATGTTGGTCTCGGCGGCCGGACTCGAACCTGCGACCCGCTGCTCCCAAAGCAGCCGCGCTTCCAACTGCGCTACACCGAGATGAATGACTGGCTCCCCGACGTGGCCTCGAACCACGGACCTTCTGGTCAACGGCCAGGCGCGCTGCCGACTGCGCCATCGGGGATCTGGATGGCGCCTCGTGCACGATTCGAACGTGCGGCCTCCGATTTCGTAGACCGGTGCTCTGGATCCAGCTGAGCTAACGAGGCGGATGAAAGAGAAGGGCCCGGACTCTTGCGAATCCGGGCCCCTCGAAAACCGTGGGCTGGGAAGGCGCGCGGTCAGGCGCGGGCTTCTCCCGGAAGGCGTTGGCGATTCGGTCGCTGCAGGGCCGGCTGCCGCGTGACGCGCGCGAGCGGTCGCCGGGCGGCGAGGGCATTGCGGTGCGATAGGCGATGGGTCACGACGAGTCCTTGGACGGGACGCTGCGAATCAGCGAGTGATCGAAATGTAAAGACTATTTACTCTTTTGGAAAGCGAAGCGCGCGCGAGGTGTTGCGTCTGGCTCACGATTGCGGCGTGAGGTCGCAGATCCAGTTCACTTCCCACGTGCGGCCCCAGTCCGGCGAGAACGACTGCTCGAAATGCGCGGAGGTCGGCGTCGGGCGCGTCCAGACATAGCGCACGACGATGGGCCGGCCGTTGAAGTCCTCGGCGTCGAAGAACTCGCCGCGGCCGTCGTGGAACGCGCCCACCGTCGGCGGGCCGCCGAGCTTGCCGTGCGCGGCGTCGGCGAGCCAGATGTTCCACAGGCCGGTGCCGGGGTCGTACAGGCGCAGCGTCTGCGCGTCGATGCTCGGGCGCTTGGCGGCCGCGGCGGTCTGCGCGTCGCGCGCGATCACCGCGACCTTGAACTCCTCCATGTTCGCGCGGCCGTCCCAGATCCTGGCCATCACCGACGTGCCGGCGTACTCGATCCACTGCGTCGAGCCGGTCAACGGATTGACCAGCTTGCGCAGGTGCGCGTGCCAGTGGCCCATCAGGAAGTCGAAGTCGTGCAGGCCGTCGCGAGCGGGCGCGCCCTGCGCGTGAGCGGGGGCAGGCGCGAGGGCGGCGGCCGCGCACAGGGCGGCGCAGGCGAGGCCGGCGGGGGCGGTGGTCATGTCGGGCTCCGATTCGTGGTGGAGGCCCGATGCTGCGCGGCGAAATCGGCCAACGCGTGTCATGTTTCCCGCGCTCGGGCGACGAGCATCCTGTGCACGCCGGCGATGCGGCGGTCGACGACCTGGATCACCCACGGGCGCGTGGCGAGTCCGGCCTGCGGCTCGCTCCGGTCGCGCGAGCCGTCGCGCCTAGCCCTCGTACGCCGCCAGCCGCCGCTGCTCGTCCGCCGTGAACAGGCGGTTGCGCAGCGCCGCCATCGCGCTGGCATGCGCGGCCTCGTCGCCGGGCGACGCCAGCACCGCGCTGCGCTGGGCCTGGTACGCGGCGATGCGCGCCTTCCACGCGGCCTCCTCGCGGTCGACGTCGGCCAGCCGGTTCGCGGCCTCGGGTGACGTGGCCGCGGCGCGCATGCGGTAGACGTCGTCCTCGCTGCCGCCGGCGGCGCGGATCTGCTGCGCGGATTCCTCCAGATGCACCACCTGCAGCGAGGCCGCGCGCGCCTCGCGCACGCTCGCGGGCAGGCGCGCGTCGAGTTCGGCGAGGCGCTGCCGGCGCTGCGCCGCGTCGAGTGCGGGATCCTGTTCGACCGCCATCCGTGCGAGCGCCTCCGAGGCCTCGGCGTCCTGCGGGCCGAACAGCGCCTGCTGCTCGGATTCGCTGAAGTACGCCGCGCGCAGCGCCAGCATCGAGCGCAGGCCTTCGCGCAGCATGTCGACGCTGCGGCCCGCCGGCCTGGCCGGATGCTGCGCCTTCAGCGCCTCCTTGAACTGCAGGTAGCGCGCGAACACGTCCTTGGCCTGGCGCGCGGCGTGCGGGCCGAGGCGCGCGTCGAGCTCGCGCTCGACCTGCGACCGGATCGATGCCATCGGCTGCTCGCCGACGGTGGTCAGCCAGTAGTCGAACAGCCGGATCAGCGACGGGTCGAGCACCAGCACGTCGGCAGCCGTCGCGCGCGCGGCGCCGTCGGGCGTGGTGCCCGCCAGCGACGTCGGCGCGGCCGGCGCGGCCTCGCGCGCGACGGGCGCGACGGGCGCGGGCGCGTCCGCGCGCGGGGCCGCGGCGGGCAGGCCGGCCAGCACGATGGCCGCGAGCGCCGCTGCCGCCGCGCCGCCCGCCACCCACGTCAAGCGCAGGCGCGGGCGCATCTCACAGGCCCAGGTTCTTCAGGCGGTTGGCCTGGTTGCGGAAGACGCTCTTGGGGTCGACCTCGAACCAGTTGACGATGCCCGCGGTCTGGTTGACCTCGTCGAGGTGGTTCATGCCGTAGTCGTCGCGGATGACCGTGCCCAGGTGGCTGCTGCACGAGCCGACGAGGCCGTCGTTCTTCGCGCCGCCGTAGACCACCGACACCACCGCCAGCCCCGCGTCGAGCGGATCCAGCGCGTTGGTGAACGGCTGCGCGCCGCTCCACGAGTAGTAGCGCACGCCGTTGGACGCCACCGCCGGCCCCTGGCCGCACGAGCTCGTGGGCAGGCCTTCCGGATGCACGGCGTTGAACTTGGCCATGCCGGCCGACGACAGCGAGTTCAGCGCGGCCGACGAGTTCTGCGACGCGTTGTTGCCCGAGATCAGCCCGATCAGCGACGCGAAGCCGTTGACCACCGTGGCGACGACGGTGCGCGACAGCGAGCCTGCGGGCAGCGTGCCGTTGAGCGCATCGGCCAGCGCCGCGCCCTGGTTCGGGCCGGCCACGCTGGTGACCGAGGCGACGAGGTTCGGCGCGACGGACGCGACGTAGCGCACCGTCGGCCCGCCGTGGCTGTGGCCGATCAGGTTGACCTTGGACGCGCCCGTCACGGCCAGCACCTGCTTGACGTAGGTCAGCAACTGCTCGCCGCGCACCTCGGTCGAGTTGGCCGCGGCCACCTGCGCGACGTAGACCTGGGCGCCGTTGGCGCGCAGGTCCTCGGGGATGCCGTAGAAGTACTCCAGCGGGCCGATGTTGTCGAAGCCGAACAGGCCGTGGACCAGGATGATCGGGTACTTGGTCTGGGCGTAGCCCGAGGCCCACGAGGGCAGGGCGGACAGGGCGAGGATGGCCACGGCCAGCCACTTCAGGATCGTCTTGTTCATTGCTGTCTCCGTCATTCGTTGAGTGGCGAGGGCCCGTGCGAGGCCCCCGTGCAGGTGGCACGGACGCGTGCATCCATGCCGAACCCCTCCAGGTTCGATCTGTGTCGAAGCGGTCTCGATCAACTGAGGTGCTGGATGCCGGGCCTGCGCGGCGGTGGCGCGGGCGAAGGGCGTCGTGGCATGGGTAGCACTGCGGATAGGCAGCGGGCGCAGACGAGTCGAACATCGCGTTCGAACCCCGCAACCTCAGTACGAACGATCGTACTTTTGCTGCGGTGCGGTCGTCTGTCTCTGATTTGCATTTCGAAAAGGGAAGACCCTATGGCACGCCTGACAGCCGCACAACGCCAGACGATGCTGGACAGCCCGTGGTTCGGCGCGTTGCCGCCGGGCCCGCGCGACGAGGCCCTGGACGTCGCGACGCTGCGCCACCTCAACGAGAGCGAGGTGGTGTACGCGAAGGACCGGGCGGCCGACGCGTGGTACGGCATCCTGGGCGGCGCGGTCCGGCTGGGCGCCAGCGGCCCCGATGGCCGCCAGGGCCTGCTCACGTTCCTGCAGCCCGGCGCGTGGTTCGGCGACACCTCGCTGTTCGACCGCCTGCCGCGCCCGCACGACGCCGTCGCGCATTGCCCGACGACGCTGCTCGCGGTCTCGGCCGCGCACTTCGAGGGCCTGCTCGACAGATACCCCGTGCTGTATCGCCACTTCGTCGAGCTGTACTGCCGGCGCTCGCGGCTGATGTTCCTCGCGCTGGAGTCGTGGACGGCGTTCTCGCTCGACGAGCGCCTCGCGATGCACCTGGTGCATCTGGCCAACGGCCACGGCCTGCGCGACGGCGCGGACGTCGCGATCAACCTGCACCTGCCGCAGGAACAGCTCGCGCAGCTGCTGGGCGTCACGCGCCAGCGCATCAGCCAGATCCTGCACGAGTGGGAGCGGCTCGGGCGCGTGCACGTGCGCTACGGGCGCGTCGTCCTCGACGGCATGTGGTTCGCGAGCAATCCGACGGCGCCGCACCTGATGTCGGTGCCGGCCGCGAGCCTGCCGCTCGCGCATTGAGCGTGAACAGGCCCTAACCGCGACAATCGGCGGGATGCGATTCGAAGTCGAGAACAAGCCCCCGATCGAAGGGCCGTCCGCCAGGCGCGTGCGCGCGGGCATCCTGTCATTGCGCAACCGCGGCCGCTCGTCGTTCGCCACGTTGACCGACGAGCGCGGCAACTACCTGCTCGCCGCCGGCGGCGCCCTCACGTGCATGCTCGAACGGCGCGACGTCGACGCCGGCCGCATGCTGCGCGCATTCGTCGACAAGCCCGGCGTGACCGTCGCGGACGGCACCATCCTCGCCTTCGGCGCCGGCCAGATCCGGCTCATGGCCGACGAATGGCTCACCGCCCCCCAGGTCGCCGACGCCTTCGACGCGTTCCTGCTCGGCAAGCCCTGGCCCGCGGTGCTGCGTTGGCGCGACCAGGGCGACGTGCTGCCGCGGACGGCGTAGGCCGCTCAGAACGCCGCGAGCGGCGGCAGCGTCATGTGCTCGAGCTGCTCGCGCAGCTGCGTCGTCTGCTGGTCCCAGTAGGCCGGCGTGCCGAACCACGGGAACGCGGCGGGGAAAGCCGGGTCGTCCCAGCGGTCGGCCAGCCACGCGCTGTGGTGGATCATGCGCAGCGCGCGCAGCGGCTCGATCAGCGCGAGCTCGGCCGGGTTGAAGTCGCGGAATGCGCGGTAGCCGTTGAGCACGTGCGACAGCTGGCCCTGCATCGCCTCGCGATCGCCCGACAGCAGCATCCACAGGTCCTGCACCGCGGGGCCCATGCAGGCGTCGTCCAGGTCGACGAACAGCGGGCCGAGGTGCTCGCCCTCGTCGCGCCACAGGATGTTGCCCGGATGGCAGTCGCCGTGCAGGCGGATGTCGCGCAGCGCGCCGGCCTCCGCGAACGCCTGGCGCGCGGCGGCCACCGCGTGACCCGCGACGGACAGCCACGTCGCCTGCTGCGCCGGTGTCAGCAGCCCGCTGCGCTCGACGCGCGCGATCGCGTCGGTGCCGTAGCTGTCGCAGTCGAGCGTGCGCCGATGTTCGAACGGGCGGCGCGCGCCGACGGTGTGCAGCCGCCCCAGCAGGCGGCCCAGCCAGGCGAGCGTGTGCGGGCTCTCGAGCTCGGGCGCGCGGCCCGCGCGGCGCGGGGCGACGCCGAAGCGGTAGACGGGCGACGGCGTGCGGTCGTCGTCGTCCGGGTCGACCTCGGGCTGCCAGTGGCCCAGCGTGGCGGGCACCCCGACCAGGCCGAGGTTCGGGTTGGCGAACGGCGATTCGAGCACCAGCGGCGCTGCGACGGGCAGGTCGTCGGACTCCAGCTCGCGGGCGAACTGGTGTTCCTCGAGGATCTGCGCGTCGCTCCAGCGGCGTGGCCGGTAGAACTTGGCGACGACGGCACCGCCGCCCTCGAGCGCGGCCTGCACGACGCGGTTCTCGTACGAATTGAGCTGGATCAGGCCGCCGGTGATGGGAAAGCCCGCGGCGGCGAGCGCGTCCAGCATCTGGTGCGGCGTCAGGCGGGCGTAGGGCGCGCGGTCGGCGAAGTCGGTCATGGGGCCATGGTACGTGGCCCGCGGCGCGGCGGGGTCAGCGGCCCGAGCTGCCGTTCTCGCCGGAGCGCAGGTCGAGCAGCGTGTCCATCTGCTGGGCGCCGTGCTTGAACTGGTAGTCGAGTTCGCCGAGCTGCTGCTCGAGCTCGCCCTCGTGCCGCGAGGCGTGGTTCTCCGGCGGCAGGCGCAGGTGGGCCTCGGCGTCGGCGCCGGTGCGCTCGATGGTGGCGCCGGCGTTGCGCACGATGCGCAGCATGGCCGCGTTCTCGGACAGCGCGTGGATGACGATGGTGTGGACGCCGCGGTTGCGCGCGCGCAGCACGGCGTGGTCGAACAGGCGCGCGCCCAGCCCGCGACCGCGGCCGCGCACGTTGACGGACACGCCGAACTCGGCCGCGCTGGGGCGGGCGGGTTCGGTGTCGACCGACGGGTCGTAGGCGAGGTGGGCCAGGCCGATCAGGTCGAGGCGGCGGTTGAAGACGCCGAACACCTCGTCGCGCTCGAACGCGATGCGCTCGACGTAGCGCCGGATCTGGTCGTCGGCTGCGGCGTAGCCGAAGCGCAGGTAGCGGTCGTTCATGTCCAGCGCCAGCAGGTGCGCGAGGATGCGCGGCCGGTGGCGCTCGGACAGCGAGCGGATCGGCACCCAGGCGAACACGCGCGGCCGCGGCGGCAGCGGGCCCGGGACGGTGTCCAGGGCGCTGTCGGCGAACGCGCGGTTTTCTGGCATCTGGGACGAGGTGACGCCCATGACGGTTTCCTGAGTGTTTACCCTGAATGACTGTACACGGATCGTGCCGGCCGCATCGTCGGCAATGCTGCTCCGCAGCATGCCAATTCCGGGCTTCGGGGAGCGGCTCCGCCGGGCGTCGTTGCCCGGGCAGGCGCCGTTCCAGGGAGGCCAGTCTAGTCCTGTCCGCCGGGCGCCGACCGCGGGTTTGCGCCCCGGTAGGTCGCCAGACTAGGAGATTTACCCGAGTTGTGCGATACTCGTGGGCTTCCCGTTTTGCGGCGGGGTGAATGCCCCTGGGATTTCCAGGGAACGGCTCGATGCCAAGGTCGAGCCGCAGAAGACGTCGGATCCGTTCCGGTTCGAGAGGTTGCCACACGAGCAGCGCCGAGAACCACCAGAACGTTTCCGGAGCATTCGAATGGCCGCGCCTACTCTCCAAAAGAGAACACTCATGAAGACCTTCAGCGCCAAGCCGGCCGAAGTGGTGCACGAGTGGTTTGTGATCGACGCCACCGACAAGGTGCTCGGACGTGTTGCCAGTGAAGTGGCACTCCGACTGCGCGGCAAGCACAAGCCCATCTACACGCCCCACGTCGACACCGGCGATTTCATCGTCATCGTCAACGCCGACAAGATCCGCGTCACCGGCAACAAGGCCGAGGACAAGGTGTACTACCGTCATTCGGGCTACCCCGGCGGCATCTACGCGACCAAGTTCAAGGACATGCAGGCCAAGCACCCCGGCCGCGCCATCGAGAAGGCCGTCAAGGGCATGCTTCCGAAGGGTCCCCTGGGCTACGCGATGATCAAGAAGCTGAAGGTCTATGCCGGTGGTTCGCACCCGCACGCCGCCCAGCAGCCCAAGGCGCTGGAAATCTAAGGAGCCGCGATGATCGGTAATTGGAATTACGGCACGGGCCGCCGCAAGTCGTCCGTCGCTCGCGTCTTCATCAAGAAGGGCGAAGGCAAGATCCTGGTCAATGGCAAGACGATCGAAGAATATTTCGGCCGCCAGACCTCGATCATGATCGTCAAGCAGCCGCTGATGCTGACGAACAACGAACTGACGTTCGACGTCAAGGTGAACGTGCACGGCGGCGGCGAGTCCGGCCAGGCCGGCGCCGTCCGCCACGGCATCACCCGCGCGCTGATCGACTACGACACCGCGCTGAAGCCCGACCTCAGCCGTGCCGGCTTCGTCACGCGTGACGCGCGCGAAGTCGAGCGCAAGAAGGTCGGTCTGCACGGCGCCCGTCGCCGCAAGCAGTTCAGCAAGCGCTAAACTGCGCAGTACCGGGGCGCGCTGGTCGCGTCCCAGGTCTTGCCTCCACAAGGGCCGCTTTCCAGCGGCCCTTGGTGTTTTCGGCGGGCGTTTTCAATCACTTACCGCGGGTAAGCCATGCGCTGGAAGCTGCTTCGACGTCGTCTGTCCACCCCCCGGGTCACGGTGCGCCGCCACCTGCCCTGGCCGATCCGCTGGCTCAGCGGCGCGCTCGTGCTGGGCTTCTCGGCGGCGATCGCGTTGTGGGCCTTCGAGACGGGCAAGGACCTCGCGGGCCTGGACCGCAGCGCCAAGGCCGAGCTGGCCCGCCTGCGCGAGGAGCAGGCCGACCTTCGCGCGGAACGCGACAAGGCGCAGGCGCTGGCCAACACGGCAGACAGCCTGCTCAAGGCCGAGAAGGCCGCCGAAGACCAGCTCGCTGCGCAGTTGCGCCAGAGCGAGACCGACAAGCTGGCCCTGAAGGCCGACCTCGGCTTCTTCCAGCAGCTGATCCCGCAGGGCGGCGGCATCCCCGAGGGCATGAGCGTGCGTGGCTTCCAGGTGGCCGTGGCCGCACCTGGTCACGTCCGTTACCAGCTCCTGGTGATGCAAGGCGGCCGCAACCCCGTACAGTTCAATGGCCGCTACGAGCTCACGCTCAGCGGCACGCTCGACGGCCAGCCCTGGACGTCGCCTCCCTCCGCCACGATCCAGGCGCTTCAGGTGAAGCAATACGCACGGGTCGAAGGCATGGTCGATTGCCCGCCTGGCGCCGTGGTAAAAAGTGCGCAGGTCAAGGTCACCGACGCGGGAGGCGCGGTGCGCGCACTGCAGACGCTCAAGCTGTAGGCCGCCGGGCGGGGCACTTCGAACCTCACAACAACGATCGTTTGGGCCGCGTGCGCTGCGAGGGCGCACGCGGAAGCATCAGGTGAATCCGCACGAGCGGGTTCCAGAGGAGTTCGACCATGTGGTTCAACCGCAAGAAGCAACCGGCCATCCGCAGCCTCATCGGCGAAGGCACCCAGATCCACGGCGAGCTGCGTTTCGACGCCGGCCTGCGGATCGACGGCGAAGTGCTGGGCGACGTCATCGCCACTGAGCCGACCAGCCTGCTGGTCATCAGCGAGAACGCGCGCGTCCAGGGCAAGGTCATGGCCGGGCACGTCATCATCAACGGCCAGATCCAGGGCCCCGTCATCGCCACGGCCCTGCTCGAGCTGCAGCCCAAGGCACGCATCGTCGGCGACGTGCACTACGAAGCCCTTGAAATGCACCAGGGCGCCACCATCGATGGGGTGATGAAGCACGTGTCGGGCGGCGAAGCCGAGGTCGAGCGCCCGCTGCTCAAGCTGGCAGCGGCCAACGAGGTCTGATCCGGCCCGAATCCGCGACGTTTCGGCGTCTTTTTCGCTCCGGCCGAGCTTCGAATAGCCACAGCGGCGCCACGCGCGCGCCGTTTGTGGCCCAATAGAGCCTGTAACGAACCCGACTTTCGCAAGGATTCCCATGAGCGCCGTCGCCGCCGAACTCAACACCGCCACCGCCGAGATCCCGGGCCCGCTGGTCTTCACGGACAGCGCCGCCGCCAAGGTCAAGGAACTGGTCGACGAGGAAGGCAACCCCGAACTGAAGCTGCGCGTCTTCGTGCAAGGCGGCGGCTGCTCGGGCTTCCAGTACGGCTTCACGTTCGACGAGGCCGTGGCCGACGACGACACGCAGATGACCAAGAACGGCGTCACCCTGCTGATCGACGCCATGAGCCTGCAGTACCTGATGGGCGCCGAGATCGACTACAAGGAAGACCTCCAGGGCGCCCAGTTCGTCATCAAGAACCCGAACGCCACCAGCACCTGCGGCTGCGGCTCGAGCTTCTCGGCCTGAGCGTCCGCGCTCCCCGATCGACGGCGCCTGCGGGCGCCGTTGTCATTTGGCGCCGTCGTCCTCCGCGGCGCCTGCAAGCGCCGGCGTTGTTTGGCCAAGCCCGTCCTTCCACGGCGCCTGCGGGCGCCGTCGTCATCGCCGGACGGCGCGTCAGTGCGGGTACAGCGCGCCCAGCACCCGCAGGCCGGCGGCGCCGGTGACGCCGGGGTGGTTGCCCGCGCGGCGTTCGCAGAACTGGCGGGCGAGCCAGGCGAAGGCGGCCGCCTCGACCTGCTGGGCCGGCAAGCCGGCCGAATCGGTCGCGGCGACGGCCAGGCCCGGCCAGAGCGATGCGAACCGCGCCATCAGCGCCCCGTTGCGGGCGCCGCCGCCGCACACCAGCAGTTCGCGCGTGCCGGGCGCGGCCGCGCGCAGGGCGTCGACCGCCGTGCGGGCGGTGAGCTCCAGCAGGGTCGCCTGCACGTCCGCCGGGGCGCGCGTGACGCCCGCACGTGCGAGGGCGTGCGCGAGCCAGTCGGGGTTGAACAGGTCGCGGCCGGTGCTCTTGGGCGCGGCCTTGCGGAAGTAAGCATCCGCCATCATCTCGACCAGCAGCATCCCGTCGGCCTGGCCGGAGGCGGCCCAGCGGCCGTCGTCGTCGTAGGCGGCGCCCGTGTGCTGCCTGCACCAGAAGTCCATCAGCGCGTTGCCGGGGCCCGTGTCGAAACCGACCAGCGGCGACTTGTCGGTGAGTGCGGACTCCTCGGTCGACGGCAGGATCGTCACGTTCGCGATGCCGCCGACGTTGAGCACGGCGCGCGGCGCGGCATTGGCGAACACGTCGCGGTGGAAGGCCGGCACCAGCGGGGCGCCCTGGCCGCCTGCGGCGACGTCGCGGGTGCGGAAGTCGCAGACGACGTCGATGCCGCAGGCCTCGGCCAGCAGGGCGCCGTTGTTGAGCTGCAGCGTGAAGCCGGTGCCGTCGAACTCGCCGGGGCGATGGCGCACCGTCTGGCCGTGCGAGCCGACGGCGCGGACGGCATGGGGCTCGGTGTCGGTCTTGTTGAGCAGGTGAGCCACCACTTCAGCCTGCAGGCGGGCCAACGCATTGGAGGCCAGCGCCGCGCGTTGCAACTCGTCCGGGCCGGACGAGTTCAATGCGAGCAGTTCCGCGGCGAGTGCCGGCGGCATCGCGACGTGGGCGTCGGCCAGCACGTGCAGGCCTTCGCTCCCGTCGGCGCTGAACTCGGCGAGCACGCCGTCGATGCCGTCCATCGACGTGCCGCTCATCAAACCGATGTAGAGGGTCATGGCAAGGAAAAACGCGCCGCTTCGTCGGGGCGAACGCGGCGCGTCGATTCGGGAAGACGAAGGCTCAGTCTACGCGGGCGGGCTGCACGCCCAGCGATTCAGCGACCGCCAGCTCGCCCTTCAGCTGGCCGGCCAGCGCCGCGAAGCGGGGGCGCGAGGCGTTGTCCAGCGTCAGCGTCTCGGCGGACTTGGCGATCGTCAGCGGATCCTTGACGATGCCCGCCACGCGGAATTCGAAGTGCAGGTGCGGGCCGGTGGCCCAGCCGGTGGCGCCGACGTCGCCGATGTGCTCGCCCTGCGTGACGTGCTCGCCGCGCTTGACGTCGATGCGCGAGAGGTGCGCGTAGACGGTCATGCGGTTGTCCGAGTGCTGCACCTGGATGACGTTGCCGTAGCCGTTCTGCTGGCCCGCGAAGGCGACGACGCCGTCGCCCACCACGTGCACCGGCGTGCCGATGGGGGCGCCGTAGTCCACGCCCTCGTGGCGCTTCCATTCCTTGAGGATCGGGTGGAAGCGCATCGCGAAGCCCGAGGTGATGCGCGAGAACGCGAGCGGGCTGGCCAGGAAGGCGCTGTGCTTGCTGCGGCCGCTCAGGTCGAAATAGGCACCCTTGCCGCTCGCATCAGCGAACCAGACCGCCGAATACGCGTGGCCGGCGTTGACGAACTCGGCGGCCAGCACGCGGCCGGCGCCCTGGTTCCACGGCACCGGCTCGCCGTCGGCGGTCAGCGCCTCGTAGACGACGCTGAACGTGTCGCCCTTGCGCAGCTCGCGGTGGAAGTCGATGTCGGTGGAGAACACGTCGGCCAGCTGGGTGGCGACGGGGTCGGGCACGTTGGCGTCGTCGGTGGCGGCGAACAGCGAGGTGCGCACCGAGCCGGTGGCCAGGCGCGTGGCGGTGCCGAACGGGACGGTCTCGACCTTGCTGCTGAAGCCCGAGTCGCCGCGCGCGAGCGTCAGGCGCGTGAAGTGCGTGCTGAACTGGTCGTCGCGCTCGGCCGGGTAGCGGGCGACGAGCTCGGTCAGGCGGCCGGCGTCGTCGGTCGACGCCGACACCAGCTTGCCGGCGCGGCCTTGCCACAGCTTGCGCGAGGTGGCGTCCGTCTGCAGGAAGGCGTTGAGCTGGTCGTCGGAGATGCCCAGGCGCTTGGTGAGCGTGGCGGCGGTGTCGTTGGCGCGCGTGACGTCGCTGCGGGCGAGCACGAGGTGCTGGGCCGCGAGGGCGTCGAGCTGCGCGTCGAGGTCGTCGGGCGTGAAGCTCTCGGTGACCAGGCGCTTGGGCAGGGCCGAGGCGTCGGGCGCCATCGGCGCGATGCCGAAGGCGGTGCCGGCAATGACGGCCAAGACCGTGGCGGTGCCGGCGGCCAGCCGGCGGGGGTGTTGGTGGGTCCAGCGCGTGACGCGACCGAACAGCGATTGGACGGCGGTGTCGACCGCCTCTTCGGCGTGCTTCAGGGAATCCAAACGACTGCTTCCTGCGGAGGAACGGGCCCGACGGTTGCCGTGTCATCCGTTCCGGTTTCACAAATCCGCACCCTGGTCAGGTCGTGACTGGCCGTGCGCGCATAGAATCAGGCGACTTTTTCGAGGAAGATGTCGACAAAAGACGACAGGAAGTTCGAAATCGCCAGCTTTCGCTCGCAGAGTCGGCTGCCGTGTGGTAGAGCGGCAGCCGTCCCGCGCGAGGGACTATAGCAGTCGGATGTAAAGTGGATCCCCCAAAAGAGGGAGCTTTACAGTCTCTTTTACAAGCCTTGCAAACTGCCGCAGCCGGTACTTCCGGACTCCGGCCGGGCAAGGCTTTGCACGCCGCCAGCCCCTGTCCGCCCGATGACCGCCACGCCCGCCGCCCCCGAACACCCGATCACCGACCGCGTCCGCGAGGCGCTGCAGGTCAGCCTGCGCGGCTGCGACGAACTGCTGCCCGAGGCCGACTGGCTCAAGAAGCTGGCCCGCTCCGAGGCCACCGGCCAGCCGCTGCGCATCAAGCTGGGCCTGGATCCGACGGCGCCCGACATCCACATCGGCCACACCGTCGTGCTCAACAAGATGCGTCAGCTCCAGAACCTGGGGCACACGGTGATCTTCCTGATCGGTGACTTCACCTCGCTGATCGGCGATCCGTCCGGCCGCAACAACACGCGCCCGCCGCTGACGCACGAGCAGATCAAGGCCAATGCCGAGACGTACTACAAGCAGGCGAGCCTGGTGCTGGATCCGACGAAGACGGAGATCCGCTACAACAGCGAGTGGAGCGACCCGCTGGGCGCGCGCGGCATGATCCAGCTGGCGGCCAAGTACACCGTCGCCCGCATGATGGAGCGCGACGACTTCACCAAGCGCTTCGCCGCGCAGACACCCATCAGCGTGCACGAGTTCCTCTACCCGCTGATGCAGGGCTACGACTCGGTGGCGCTCAGGAGCGACCTCGAGCTCGGCGGCACCGACCAGAAGTTCAACCTGCTGGTGGGCCGCCACCTGCAGCAGGAATACGGCCAGGAGCCGCAGTGCATCCTGACGATGCCGCTGCTCGAGGGCCTGGACGGCATCGAGAAGATGTCCAAGTCCAAGAACAACTACGTGGGCATCACCGAGCCGGCCAACACGATGTACGCCAAGATCCTGTCGATCAGCGACGTGCAGATGTGGAAGTGGTTCACGCTGCTGAGCTTCCGCGGCGAGGCCGAGATCGCGGCGCTGAAGGCCGAGATCGAGGGCGGGCGCAACCCGAAGGACGCCAAGGTGATGCTCGCCAAGGAGATCACGGCGCGCTTCCACTCGGCCGCCGCGGCCGATGCCGCGGAGCAGGACTTCCAGAACCGCGCCGCGGGTGGCATCCCCGACGACATCAAGGACGTCACGCTGTCCGGCGCGCCGATGGGCGTGGCCGCGGTGCTGTGTGCCGCGGGCCTGGTGCCGTCCAACGGCGAGGGCAACCGCAAGATCGAGCAGGGCGGCGTTCGCATCGACTCCGCGGTGGTCAGCGACAAGGGCCTGAAGCTGGGTGCCGGCACGTACGTGATGCAGGTCGGCAAGCGCAGCTTCGCGCGCGTGACGCTGACGGCCTGAGTGCCGCTCAGCTCTTCTGCAGGTACTTCATCAGCGGCTCGTCGTACGCCGCGGCGCCGTGGTGGCCGAAGTTCAGCGCCGGGTCGATCCGAACCTGGCCGCCGAGCGCGCGCCAGCGGTCGCAGAAGGTGAAGTCCTCGCCGACGAACTGGCCGTCGACGATGCCGGTGTCGAACAGCGCGTACAAGTGCGCGTCGTCCGGCGCGGCCGGGTTCTTCAGGCGCAGGGTCGGGTGCGCGGCCACCATCTTCTCCAGGCAGTGGCGGCGCAGCCGCATGAAGCCGGTGCCCACGCGCTCGACGGCCATCAGGCCCTGCGCGTCCATCGCGATGCCGGGGCCGAACTTGACGGCGAAGTCGATCTTCGTGCGGCTCTTGCGCTGGTAGACGCCGGCCACGAACGGCGTGTCGTGCGAGACGAGGCGCAGCAGGTCCTCGGCGCGCCAGGACAGGTCGGCGTCGATGAAGACGAGGTCGCTGCAGTCGCTGGCCAGGAAGCGTGCGACGAGCTTGTTGCGCGCGTCGGCGATCAGGCTGTTGCCGATCTCGAAGTCGACCTGCGGCGAGCGCCAGCCCTGGCGCTGCAGCAGCGTCACCGAGCGCACCAGCGAGGCCGCGTAGTGCGCGCTGACGTTGCCGTCGAGGCAGGGCGTGGCGATGAACAGCGTGGGAGTCGATGCGGGCATGGCACGGGCGGCGGCAACGGGCGCTTCATCCTACGCGAAGCCCCGGCGGCGCGCGGTCAGTAGACTCTCGCCATGAGCATTTCCACTTCCCCGCTGGACGCCTTGCTCCAGCGCGCCGACCGCCTGCTGGCCCGCCTCGAGGGGCTGCTGCCCGCGCCGGCCGCCGAGCCCGACTGGTCGGCCTCGATCGCGTTCCGGTATCGCAAGCGTCCCGCAGGCGCGTTCGGCGCGGGCGCGCGCGCCGGCGTGCTCGAGCCCGTGCGCCACGTCGCGCCGATCGCGCTCGATCACCTCAAGGAAGTCGACGCCCAGAAGGAGCGGCTGCGCGCGAACACGGCGCAGTTCGTGGCGGGCCGCTCGGCCAACAACGTGCTGCTGACCGGCGCGCGCGGCACCGGCAAGAGCTCGCTGATCAAGGCCTGCCTGCACGAGTTCGCGCCGCGCGGGCTGCGCCTGATCGAGGTCGACAAGACGGACCTCGTCGACCTGCCCGACATCGTCGCCCTGATCGAGGGCCGCCCCGAGCGCTTCATCGTCTACTGCGACGACCTGAGCTTCGACGAGGGCGAGGCCGGCTACAAGGCGCTGAAGTCGATGCTGGACGGCACGATCTCGGCGTCTTCGGACAACGTGCTGGTGTATGCGACGTCCAACCGCCGCCACCTGCTGCCCGAGCAGATGAAGGACAACCTCGCGGCCACGCACGACGAGGACGGCGAGCTGCATCCGGGCGAGGCGATCGAGGAGAAGATCTCGCTGTCCGAGCGCTTCGGCCTGTGGATCAGCTTCTATCCGTTCAGCCAGCCCGAGTACCTGGCCATCGTCGGCCAGTGGCTGCGCCACTTCGGGCTGGACGACGCGGCCGTCGAGGGCCTGCGCGGGCAGGCGCTGGTGTGGGCGCTGGAGCGCGGCTCGCGCTCAGGCCGCGTCGCCTACCAGTTCGCGCGCGACCGCGCCGGACGCCTGGACGCCGACGGAGGCGCGCAATGAGCGGCAAGCCGGTGCAGATCAGCGACGCCGACCGGCGCGCGCACACGGCCATCGTCGATTCGGAGGATGCGCCGTCGCACTACGGCGAGCGCCCGATCACGGAGGTCGCGGTGGGCGTGCTCGTCGACCCCGACGGCCGCTTCCTGCTGACTTCGCGCCCGGCGGGCAAGGTCTACGCCGGCTACTGGGAGTTCCCGGGCGGCAAGCTCGAGGCCGGCGAGACGGTGGAGGAGGCGCTGCGGCGCGAGCTGCACGAGGAGATCGGCATCACGATAGTCGCCGCGCTGCCCTGGCACACGCTGATGATGGACTATCCCCACGCCCGCGTGCGCCTGAACTTCTGCAAGGTGTTCGAGTGGCGCGGCGAGTTCGAGATGCGCGAGGGCCAGCACATGGCCTGGGAACAGCTGCCCGTGCAGAGCGTGCCGGTGCTGCCCGGCACGATCCCGGTGCTGGAGTGGTTCGCGCACGAGCGCGGCTTCGCCGAGGCGACGCACCGCGGCTGAGCGGCGCGTCAGTTCATGAACAGCTGCAGCAGGCCATCCTGGCTGCTGCCCGGCCGGGCCATGACGACCGCGATGGACTCGTCCTGCCCGACCCACACCGGGATCGCGTTCGCGCCGAGGGCGCCGGAGACCACGGTGACGCCGTCGATGGCGGACAGGTCGCCCATCGACCGCACGATGCTGCCGTCGTCCGCGGTGTAGTCCTCGTCGAGCGAATCGGGGTGCAGCGCCAGGGAGCTCCAGCGCCCGGCCGTGTCGCCGCCGGCGTACTGCGCGTCGAAGAGGTCGCCGCGGTGCTCCAGTCCAACCGCGAACGTGCGTCCGGCGCCGCTGGCCTCGCCGCGCAGCAGCAGCATCGTGGCGCCGACGCGTGCCACTTGGAAGTGGATCGTGTCGCCCGTGGTGGCGTCCAGGGCGGTGAACCCGTTGCCCGACGCGGTCATGACGTAGGCGTGCGTCGACGCGGCCGGGCAGGATCCGATGGCGTGCGGCGCCGGCTCGTCGCAGAACGTCAGCATCGGGCCGGCGAAGCGCGCCGTCGCGAAGCGAGAGGTCGACGCGCCGCCCGCGGCCGTGTCGATGCTGAAGACGTTGAAGTCCCGCCCGTCCAGGTCGGCCGGCTGGGTGACGAACGTGCGCGCCGCCACGAAGACGCGCGGGCTGCCGCCGACGGCGACGTTTCCGGCGAGCAGGCCCGGCCGCTGCATGAAGCCGGTGTGGCTGTCGAAGCGGAAGCCGGCGTCGCCGGCCGCCGCGGCCTGGAAGGCGCCGCCGAACGCCAGGTCCGGATTGGAGAACGAGAGCGTGCGGCTGGAGAAGTCGGCCGCGAGATCCGATTGCCGGCCGTCGCTCGTCCACGCCGTGTAGGCGCCGCTGCGGGTGTCGACCACGGCCACCTTGGAGTCGGCGGCGGCCGGCCCCGGACCGCGGACGACCGTGGCGGTGAAGCTGCTGTCGAGGCTGCCGGGTGCGCCGTCCGCGACGGTAGCGGTGACGTCGATCGTCACCGAGGCGCCTTTGGGCAGCCAGACCGGGTACATGAAATAGCTGCACGCCGGCGCGGCCACGTTCGTCGGCGCATCGACGAGCCCGGCGCAGCGCAGCGTCGAGGCGCGCAGGTGGCTGTCGAGCTTCGCCTCGATGGACAGGTTGCCGATGTCGCGGTCGCCCGTGTTCGTGAGCGTCATGCGGAACGTGACGTCGTCGCCGGGCGAGTAGGTGCCGCCTGGTTGCGTGGCGGTGATGGCGACCTTGGCGTCGGACTGGTCGGGCGGCCCCTTCACGCAGCCGGCGGCCAGCAGCGCGAAGGCCACCGCGGCGGCGAAGGTGGACGGCGCGCGCCGGCGCGCACGGGTCGGAATGCGGTTCATGGACTCTCCCTGTGGTGCCGGCTGGTGCGCGGTCGCGCTGCCGGTCTGCGGGCGCATGTTAGCGGCTGCCGAGGGCGCGTCGTCGCGTGGATTCCCGACCCTCGCGTGCCGGGAAACGCCGGGTTGCCGGACCCGGCAGGGCCCCGGACCCCGGTGTTGGCTACACTTCCCCGATGACCTGGCTCGACGACGTGAAATGGGATCGCGACGGCCTCGTGCCGGTGATCGCGCAGGAGCGCGGCACCGGCGACGTGCTGATGTTCGCGTGGATGAACCGCGAGGCACTCGCGCGCACCGCCGAGACCGGGCGCGCCGTCTACTGGAGCCGCTCGCGCCAGAAGCTGTGGGCCAAGGGCGAGGAGTCCGGCCACGTGCAGCAGGTGCACCAGGTGCGGCTCGATTGCGACAACGACGTCGTGCTGCTGCAGGTCACGCAACTGGGCCACGAGCCCGGCATCGCCTGCCACACGGGCCGCCACAGCTGCTTCTTCCAGAAGCTGGTGGACGGGCAATGGACGCCGGTCGAGCCGGTTCTCAAGGATCCGGAGAGCATCTACAAATGAACGGCAACGACAGCCTGGCCCGGCTCGCCGCGGTGATCGAATCGCGCAAGCCCGCCAACGGTGGCGACCCGGCCGCCAGCTACGTGGCGCGCCTGTTCGACAAGGGCACCGACGCCATCCTCAAGAAGGTGGGCGAGGAAGCCACCGAGACGGTGATGGCCGGCAAGGACGGTGACCCGAAAAAAATCGTCTACGAGGTGGCCGACTTGTGGTTCCACTCGATGATCGCGCTGAGCCACTTCGGCCTGTCGCCGGCCGACGTGCTGCGCGAGCTGGAGCGCCGCGAGGGCCTGTCCGGCCTCGAGGAGTTCGCGCTGCGCAAGTCGCAGCAGCGCGACGCCGACAAGTCCTGACGCCGCGAACGTCCCCATGAGCAACGACCTGCAGACCCTCCCGGCCGCCGAGCCGCGCACGCTGACGCACGTGATGTACGCACTGCACACGATCACGTGGTTCTCCGGCGGCATCTTCTCGGTGGTGGCCATCCTCATCAACCTCGCGAAGTTCGGCGACCTGCCCGACGACTTCTACCGCGGCCACTGGCGCTGGCAGTCGCGCACGTTCTGGTTCGCGCTGCTGTGGTTCGCGGTGACCTCGCCGCTGTTCCTGCTGTTCTTCTTCCCGGGCGCGGCCGCGTGGTTCGTGGTCGGCCTGTGGTACCTGTACCGTTGCGTGCGCGGCTGGATCGCCTTCAACGACCGCCGCCCCATGCCCGTCTGACCGACCGGAGCCTCCCCCATGTCGCATGACCCGAACTGCATCTTCTGCAAGATCGTCGACGGCAAGATCCCGTCGCGCAAGTTCCACGAGGACGACGAGGTGCTGGTGTTCCACGACATCGCCCCGTGGGCGCCGGTGCACCTGCTGGTGATCCCCAAGCGCCACATCCCGTCCATGGTCGAGGTGACGCCGGCCGATGCGCCGCTGCTGGGCCGGATGATGGCCATGATTCCCAAGCTGATGCTCGACAGTGGCGTCACCAACGGCTACCGCATCATGGTCAACACGGGCCAGGACGGAGGCCAGGAGGTGGCGCATCTGCACCTGCACGCCATCGGCGGGCCGCGTCCGTGGACAAAGGGGTGAATGGCCTTTGATCTCGTCACGAGGCCGTCGCCCCCCGATCCTTTAGAATGAGGCTTCTGGCGCCTGCTGCCTGCAGCGCGACCGCGCTCGATATTGCAAGGAGGCCGTCATGGGTCTTTCCACCACTCACCTGATCATCTTCCTCGTCATCATCGTGCTGATCTTCGGCACGAAGAAGCTCAAGAACATCGGCTCCGACCTCGGCTCCGCCGTGAAGGGCTTCAAGGACGGCATGAAGGACGGCGAAGCCAAGCCGGAAGACGCCCGTCCGCCGCAGCAGGTCACCGCCAACGACAACCGCGCGTCGGGCGAGACGATCGACGTCGAAGCGAAGAACCGCTGAACGCGCGTCCTGCGCGTTCGCACGACGTCCCCGCCTGAATGTTCGACATCGGCGTCACCAAGCTGGCCATCGTCGGCGGCATCGCCCTCATCGTGATCGGCCCGGAGCGCCTGCCGCGCGTGGCGCGCATGGTGGGCACCCTGCTGGGCCGCGCGCAGCGCTACGTCGCCGACGTCAAGGCCGAGGTCAACCGCTCCATCGAGCTCGAAGAGCTCAACAAGATGAAGTCGCAGTTCGAGGGCGCCGCCCGCGAGGTGCACGACACCGTCCACCGCACGATGCGCGACCCCGGGTCGTTCGACGAGCCGGGCATGGCGGAGGTCTCGGACGCCGCGGCGATGCGCGCGCTCGAGCCGCAGCCGGCCTACAAGCCGCCGCGCAAGAACTGGCGCCTGAAGCGCAGCGCGATCCCCACCTGGTACAAGCAGCACGCCGGAGTCCGCAAGAACGCCCAGTCGGGGGCGGCGCGCGTCGCGCGCTTCCGCCCGCGTCGCAGCGGCGGTGCAGCGATCTGACCGCGCCGCCGGCGGCGCGCGGCCCGCACGGGCCACGACCGTCCGCGGCCCCCTCGTCCAACCCTCCAAGAGCCGCTGACCCATGGCGACCCCTCCCGAAGACGAACTGGCCGGCACGGAGCAGCCCTTCGTCGCCCACCTCGTCGAACTGCGCGACCGCCTGCTGCGCAGCGTCTGGGGCGTGGCCATCATCTTCGGCGCGCTGTGCGCCTGGCCCGGCCCGAGCCGGCTGTACGACTACCTCGCCCGGCCGCTGATCGCGTCGCTGCCTGCCGGCGCGCACATGATCGCGGTGGGCGTCGTCTCGCCGTTCCTGATCCCGATCAAGGTGACGGTGCTGGTGGCCACCGGCATCGCGCTGCCCTGGGTGCTGTACCAGGTCTGGGCCTTCGTCGCGCCGGGCCTGTACAAGCACGAGAAGCGCCTCGTCGCGCCGCTGGTGGTCACCAGCACGCTGCTGTTCTACGCGGGCGTGGCGTTCAGCTACTTCGTCGTGTTCCAGAAGGCCTTCCCCGCGATCCAGCGCATGGCGCCGGCGTCGGTGCAGGTGAGCCCGGACATCGAGGCCTACCTCGACTTCGTGCTGACCATGTTCGTCGCCTTCGGCGTCGCGTTCGAGGTGCCCGTGGCGGTGGTGATCGTCGCGCGGCTGGGCCTGGTCACCGTCGAGCAGCTGCGCAAGTTCCGCAACTACTACTGGGTGGTGGCCGCGGGCGTGGCCGGCTTGGTGACGCCGCCCGACCCGGCGTCCATGATCGCGCTGCTGGTGCCGATGATCCTGCTGTACGAGGTCGGCATCTGGTTCGTGCCGATCTTCATCAAGCGCACGCAGGCACCCGAGTCGCAGAAGGAAGCCTGAACGCGGTGGCTTGAGCGGGATGCCATCCTGCGCGGAGCGAAGCGGAGTTGCAGGATCCACCCCCGGGAAAGCGCATCGGTTCGCGTGGATCCTGCGACTGCGCGCAGGATGACGTTCGTGGCGTGCCGGATGTCGGTTGTTGGATCAACGCGGCCGGCCGGCGAACCGGGCTTCAGCGCCCGTCGTCCACGTCGCGCGGCTTGACCGGCGGGCGCTTGGCCACCGGCACGCTGACCGTCATCGCATCGCTGCCGCGCTGCACCGCCAGCACCGCGCTGGACGGCGGCTTGAGCGCGCCGACCGCGCGCAGCAGCTGCGCCGTGTTGGACACCTTCACCCCGCCGATGGCTGTCACCACGTCGCCCGGCTTCAGGCCGGCCCGCGCCGCGGGGCCGTCGCGCAGCACGCCCGTCACCAGCACGCCTTCCCTGACCGGCAACTGGAAGCTGTCGGCGAACTCGGGCGTGAGGTCGCGCGGCTGCACGCCGATCCAGCCGCGCGTCATCTCGCCGTCGCGGATCAGCGCGTCCATCACCTCGCGGGCGATGTCCACCGGGATCGCGAAGCCGATGCCCATGCTGCCGCCGCTGCGCGAGAAGATCGCCGTGTTGATGCCCACCAGGCGGCCCTCGCCGTCAACGAGCGCGCCGCCGGAGTTGCCTGGGTTGATCGCGGCGTCGGTCTGGATGAAGTTCTCGATCGTCGACAGCCCGAGCTGGTTGCGGTCGAGCGCGCTGACGATGCCCGAGGTGACCGTCTCGCCGACGTTGAACGGGTTGCCGATCGCCAGCACCGGGTCGCCCACCGACACGTGCCGGATGTCGCCGAACGGGATGACGGGCACGTTGTCCAGCGACACCTTCAGCAGCGCGAGGTCGGAGTCGGCGTCGGTGCCCACCACCGTGGCGCTGGCGGAGCGGCCGTCGGACAGCGTGACCTCGATGTCGTCGGCGCCGTCGACCACGTGCTGGTTCGTCAGCAGGTAGCCGTCGGGCGAGACCAGCACGCCCGAGCCGAGGCCCGTCTGCGCCTGGTTGCGGCCGTTGTTGCCGGAGAACGGCCAGATCGGGCCGCCAGCGCCCGCGCGCCTCACCGCGGCCTTGCTGGCCGTGATCGACACCACCGCCGGCGCGGCGCGCCGCACGGCCGCGGCGAAGCTGTTGGCGGCCGTGCCGTGCGGCGCCAGCGCGGGCGCCTCGACGGCGGTGGCCACGCGCGCCGGCGCGGGCGCGGACGCGGCCGCGAGCTCGCGGGCCCGCATCGAGCCCCACCACTGCGGCTTCCAGGCGGCCAGCACCGCGACCACCGCGAACGTGACGGTCACTGCCTGCGCGAACAGCAGCCAGAGCTTGCGCATCACCGCGCGTCCGCGAGCGGCGCCGCGGGCGCACCGCTCCTGGTCCGATCGATCCACGCGCTCACGACCCGATCGAGCACCGGCAGCGGCAGCGGCCCGTGGTCGAGGATCTCCTGGTTGAACGCGCGCAGGTCGAAGCGCTCGCCGAGCGCGTCGTGCGCCTTCTGACGCAGCTCGCGGATCTTGAGCTCGCCCAGCTTGTACCCGAGCGCCTGGCCCGGCCAGACGAAGTAGCGGTCGACCTCGGCCGTGGCGTCCTCGCGCGCCAGGCCGCCGTTGTCGACGAGGTAGTCGATGGCCTGCGCGCGCGACCAGCCGAGCGCGTGGATGCCGGTGTCCACCACCAGCCGGCCCGCGCGCCAGGCCTGCGCGCGCAGCCAGCCGTAGCGCTGGTACGGGTCGTCGTACAGGCCCAGTTCGTTGCCCAGGCTCTCGGCGTACAGCGCCCAGCCCTCGACGTACGAGTTGACGAGCGCCGTGCGGCGGAACATCGGCAGCTGCTGCAGCTCGTGGGCGCGCGAGACCTGCAGGTGGTGGCCGGGCACGCCCTCGTGCAGGAACAGGTCGATCATGTCCCACTTCGGACGCTGCGCCAGCGCCACCGCGTTGGCGTTGAACCAGCCCGGCGTCGACGCGTCGGCCGCGCCCGGCGTGTAGAACTCCACCGTGTTGGCGCCCTGGTAGGCGGGGATCGCGCGGATGCCGTACGGCGTGCGCGGCAGCGTGATGAACAGCCTGGTCAGCAGCGGGTCGACGCGCTTGGCGATGTCGCGGTAGCCGGCGAGCAGGTCGTCGCCGCTTGCGTAGTACCACTTCGGGTCGTGCCACAGCTGCGCCGTGAACTCGGCGTACGTGCCGGTGAAGCCGGCCTGCGCCATCGTGGCGTCGATCTCCTTGTGGATCCGCGCCATCTCGTCCAGGCCGATCTGGTGCACCGCCCTGGCGTCCAGCGGCAGCGTGGTCTGCGAGCGCATGAACAGCTTGTAGACGGCGTCGCCGTCGGGATAGGCGCTCATCGAGCCGTTCTCGGGGCTGACGGGCAACAGCTCGTCGACCACCACCTTGCGCAGTTCCTGGAACGCGGGCACCACCTGCGACTGCAGCACGTCGGCGGCCTCGGCCTGCAGGGCGCTGCGGCGCTCGGCGGGGATGTCCGCCGGCAGGTGGTTGAAGGGCGCGAGCAACGGCTGTTCCGCCGGCGCCTTCTCGAGCATCTTGTCGATCTGGTCGGGCACCTGCGACAGCGAGGCCTTGAACGTGACCCAGCCCACGCGCTTGCCTTCGCGCAGCCACGCGATGTCCTGCGCGATGCGCTGCGGCATGGCCTTCAGGCGCGCGAGCGCGTGGCGCGCGTCGGCCTCGCCGCGCACGGGGAAGTCCTCCATCAGCGACGGCAGGTTCAGCTGCACGCCGCTCTTGGCCGAGAGCACGCGCGTGTGCATCGCCGGGTACTTCTGCCAGTCGACGGCCAACTGCGCGTTCTGCAGGGCGACGTCGTACGAGATGCGGTCCTCGCCGGTCAGCACGTCGACGTCGATGTGCCGCAGCGCCTTGAGCTGCTCGCGCTCGTGCTGCTCGCGGCGCGCCACGGCCTCGGGCGAGTCGTCGGTCAGGCGGTCGTCGTAGCGGTGGTCGCCCAGCCGCGTGGCCTGCTCGGGGAACTGCTCCATGCGCCATTGCCAGTCGCTGTCCAGCAGCTGGCGAAAGCGCGTGGCCTCCAGCGTGGCGTGGAAGCGCCTGGCGTCGCCCGCGGCGGGCGCGAGCAGGGACCGGGTGGTGGGCAGGCCCTGGCCCTGCGCGAGCGCGACATGGGCGGCGAACGCGAGCAGGGCGACGGCGGCGGGACGGCGGATCGTGGTGGACGACGGAAGAGTCACGGCGGTGCGGGGGAGGGGCATCGAAGCGGCCAGTGTGGCACGCGCGGCTGGCGTGGAACAATCTGTGGATGCCCTCGCACGCCCCCGCCGCCCCGCTGCCGCTGCTCGTCACGATGGGCGACGCCGCCGGCATCGGCCCCGAGATCGTCGCCAAGGCCGCGGCCGCCGGCGAGCTCGACGATGCGGTGGTGGTGGGCGACGTCGGCGTGATGCGGCGCGCCGCCGCGGCCTGCGGGCTGCTGCTGCCGGTCGCGGCGCTCGAGCATCCCGCCGACCGCGCGGCCTGCCCGCCCGGCGCGCTGGCCGTGTGCGTGCCGGCGGGCCTGGCCGACGGCCTGGCCGCGCTGCCGCTGGGCGCGGTCGACGCCCGCGCCGGCGCCGCCGCCGCGCGTTGCATCGAGCAGGCCGTCGCGTGGATGCAGGCGGCCGTGGGGCGCGCGATCGTCACGGCGCCGATCCACAAGGAGGCGTTGTCCGCGGCGGGCGTGAAGTTCCCCGGCCACACGGAGATGCTGCAGGCGCTGGCCGCCGCGCCGGGCGCCGAGCCCGCGCCCGTGCGCATGATGCTGGCCAACGATGAGCTGCGCGTGGTGCTGGTGACGATCCACCTGTCGCTGCGGCGCGCCATCGACGCGCTCAGCGAGCAGGGCATCGTCGACACGCTGGCCATCACGCACGCGGCCGGCCTGCGCTTCGGCCTGGCTGCGCCGCGCATCGCCGTCGCCGGCCTGAACCCGCACGCGGGCGAGGGCGGCCTGTTCGGCGACGAGGAGATCCGCATGATCGCCCCGGCGATCGCACGCGCCCGCGCGCAAGGCATCGCGGCCAGCGGCCCGTTCGCGCCCGACACCGTCTTCATGCGGGCGCGCGATGCCGCGGGCAAGCCCGGCGAGTTCGACTTCGTCGTCGCGATGACGCACGACCACGGGCTGATCCCCGTGAAGTACCTCGGCGTGGAGCAGGGCGTCAACGTGACGCTGGGCCTGCCCTTCGTGCGCACCAGCCCCGACCACGGCACCGCGTTCGACATCGCGGGCCGCGGCGTCGCCGACCCGGCGAGCCTGGTCGCGGCCGTGCGCATGGCGCGGCGCCTGGCGACATGAAAAAAGCCGCCGGCCCTCGCGGGCGGGCGGCTTCGTCGCGGCGCTGGAAGCTCAGCGTGCCTTCAGCGAGTCGCGGATCTCGCGCAGCAGGACGACGTCCTCGGGCGTCGGCGCGGGCGGCGCGACCGCCGGCGGGGTCTCCTTCTTGAGCTTGTTGATCTGCTTGACCATGACGAAGATGATCAGCGCCAGGATCACGAAGTTGATCGCCACGGTGATGAAGTTGCCGTAGGCGAACACCGCGCCGGCCTTCTTCGCGTCGGCCAGGTTGGTGGCCGTCTGGCCGGCGAGCGGGACGAAGTAGTTCGAGAAGTCGAGGCCGCCGGTGGCCTTGCCCACGAGCGGCATGATCAGGTCGTTGACGACCGAGTCGACGATCTTGCCGAAGGCCGCGCCGATGATCACGCCGACCGCGAGATCCATGACGTTGCCCTTGACGGCGAACTCCTTGAATTCACTTGTGAAACTCATTTTTCGAACTCCTGCCTAGGTGTGCTTGATTGATTCGGAACCCCGGGCCCGCAGGCGAGAAGCCTCTCGCGCGCATTGCCTGGTTCGCAGTATTGCCGGCCGTTGACGGGCGTCAATACCGGCACTTCGGCGCTCGTGCGCCAATTGGCGTACCAAGGGTTTGCCTGTGGTGTCGGGGTGACTCGAACGTGCGGTTGCGCACGCTAAACTCAAAGGCGTTGCCCGGAACTGAACTTCAGCTCGAGGATGCTCATGAGTGAAAGCGTTGTAGTGCACGACGGTATCGACGACAGCAAACGAAAGTGGGTGGCCATCACGTGTGGCGCGGGAGCAGTGGCAGGGATCGCGACAGCGGTGCCGTTCGTCAGCACCTTCGCCCCGTCCGAGCGGGCCAAGGCGGCGGGAGCCGCGGTCGAAGTGGACATCTCCGATCTGAAGGTGGGCGAGAAGAAGACGGTCGAATGGCGCGGCCAGCCGGTGTGGATCGTCAAGCGGTCCCCGGAGATGGTGGCCTCGCTGTCCAAGGACACGGCCGAACTGGCCGACCCCGATTCCAAGCGCAACCCCGACGAGCTCACGCCGCCGTACGCGCGCAACGAGCATCGCTCGATCAAGACCGACGTCCTCGTTGTCGTGGGCATCTGCACCCACCTGGGCTGCTCGCCCGGTGACAAGTTCGCCGCCGGCGCGCAGCCCTCGCTGCCCGCCGACTGGCCCGGCGGCTGGCTGTGCCCCTGCCACGGCTCCACGTTCGACCTGGCGGGCCGCGTGTTCAAGAACAAGCCCGCGCCGGACAACCTGCGCGTGCCGCCGCACATGTACCTGAGCGACGGCAGGCTGCTGATCGGCGAAGACAAGAAAGAAGCCTGATCCCCGAGTTTTCAAGATTCCGAGACATCGCGACCCGGCTTGAACCCGAGCCCGGCGCGCTGGATCAAGACAAGAGGACCGCATGTCTGAATTCAAGGTAGCCCCCGCCAACGCCTCTGCCGGTGTCAAGCTGCTGACCTGGGTCGACAACCGCTTTCCCGCGACCAAGCTCTGGAAGGAACACCTTTCCGAGTACTACGCGCCGAAGAACTTCAACTTCTGGTACTTCTTCGGCTCGCTCGCGCTGCTGGTGCTGGTGCTCCAGATCGTCACCGGCATCTTCCTCGTGATGCACTACAAGCCCGATGCGGCGCAGGCGTTCGCGTCGGTCGAGTACATCATGCGCGACGTGCCCTGGGGCAAGCTGGTGCGATACATGCACTCCACCGGCGCGTCGGCGTTCTTCATCGTCGTGTACCTGCACATGTTCCGCGGCTTCCTGTACGGCTCGTACCGCAAGCCGCGCGAGCTCGTGTGGATCTTCGGCTGCGCGATCTTCCTGTGCCTGATGGGCGAGGCCTTCATGGGCTACCTGCTGCCCTGGGGCCAGATGTCGTACTGGGGCGCGCAGGTGATCGTGAACCTGTTCTCCGCGATTCCCGTCGTCGGCCCCGACCTGGCGCTGATGATCCGCGGCGACTACGTCGTGTCCGATGCCACGCTGAACCGCTTCTTCAGCTTCCACGTGATCGCGATCCCGCTGATCCTGCTGGGCCTGGTCGTCGCGCACGTCATCGCGCTGCACGAGGTGGGTTCGAACAACCCGGACGGCATCGAGATCAAGGAGAAGAAGGACGCCAACGGCATCCCGCTGGACGGCATCCCGTTCCATCCGTACTACTCGGTGCACGACCTGATGGGCGTGGCCGGCTTCCTGATCATCTTCTCGGCGGTCGTGTTCTTCTGGCCGGAAGGCGGCGGGTACTTCCTGGAGTCCAACAACTTCATCCCGGCCGACTCGCTGAAGACGCCGCCGCACATCGCGCCGGTCTGGTACTTCACGCCGTTCTACTCGATGCTGCGCGCCACCACCGACGAGATGAAGCCGGTATTCGCGATCGCGATCGCGCTCGCGGCCCTGCTGGGGCTGTGGAAGGGCCGGTTCGGCAGCGTGGCCAAGGCCGTGATCGCGGTGGCCGCGGTGGCGGTGATCATCGCGCTGTTCCAGTTCGACGCGAAGTTCTGGGGCGTCGTCGTGATGGGCGGCTCGGTGCTGATCCTGTTCTTCATGCCCTGGCTGGACCGCAGCCCGGTGAAGTCGATCCGCTACCGCCCGGGCTGGCACATGGCCGTCTACGTGGTCTTCGTGGCGACCTTCCTGATCCTGGGCTGGCTGGGCACCCAGCCGCCGGCGCCCGTCAAGAACATCGTCTCGCAGGTGGGCACGGTGCTGTACTTCGGCTTCTTCCTGCTGATGCCGTGGTGGAGCCAGCAAGGCACCTTCAAGCCGGTTCCCGACCGCGTCACCTTCCACGCGCACTGATCGCCATGAAGAAAGACACCCTCATGAAGCGTTTGATCGCCAGCGTCCTCGTGGCGCTCTCGTTCTGCGGTGCCGCCTCGGCGCAGGAAGGCGGCCCGGCCTGGGACAAGTTCCCCGTGGAACGGCTGACCGACCAGGCCGCGCTGCAGCACGGCGCGAAGCTGTTCGTGAACTACTGCCTGAACTGCCACCAGGCCGCGTACATGCGCTACAACCGCATGCACGACATCGGGCTGACCGACGATCAGATAAAATCCAATCTGCTGTTCGCCGGCGAGAAGGTGGGCGACCTGATGAAGACCAGCCTGGCGCCCCAGGACGCCAAGGCCTTCTTCGGGACCGTCCCGCCCGATCTGTCCGTGATCGCTCGTTCCCGCTCCGGCCCCAACGGGTCGGGGGCGGATTACCTCTACACCTACCTCCGATCGTTCTATCGCGACGAGACGAGGCCCACGGGATGGAATAATCACGTTTTCCCGAACGTCGGCATGCCGAACGTGCTGTGGGAGCTCCAGGGCACCCAGCGCGCGGAATTTGAGGACGAAAAGGGAGAGAACGGGCAGGTCGAGCACGTGTTCAAGGGCTTCAGGATGGAGTCCCCGGGCACGCGCAGCGCAGCCGATTACAACGCCGACGTCGCGGATCTCGTTGCCTACCTGCAATGGATGAGCGACCCGTCGCAGAACTTCTATACGAGGCTGGGCGTCTGGGTGCTCATCTTCCTGATGGTGTTCTGGGTTATCTGCTGGCGGCTGAACGCAGCGTACTGGAAAGACGTGAAATAGCGGCTTCCGGCGCCTGCCCAAGAGGTTCTTTCGACCGGCTTGCCGGTCGAGTGTTTTTTTGACGACTTGTTTTTTCGACGGAGCCCCCCGCCATGATGGTGCTGTATTCAGGAACCACCGACCCGTACTCGCACCGCTGCCGCTTCGTGCTGTTCGAGAAGGGCATGGACTTCGAGATCCGCGACGTCGACCTCTTCGCCAAGCCCGAAGACATCGCGTTGATGAACCCGTACAACGAGGTGCCCATCCTCGTCGAGCGTGACCTCATCCTGTACGAGTCGCACATCATCAACGAGTACATCGACGAGCGCTTCCCGCATCCGCAGCTGATGCCGGGCGACCCGGTCGCGCGCGCCCGCGTCCGCCTGTTCCTGTTCAACTTCGAGAAGGAACTGTTCTCGAACGTCAACATCCTGGAAGGCCGCGGCGGCGTCAAGGCCAATGACAAGCAGCTCGAGAAGGCCCGCGCGCAGATCCGCGACCGCCTGACGCAGCTGGCGCCGATCTTCCTGAAGAACAAGTACATGCTCGGCGACGACTTCTCGATGCTGGACGTCGCGATCGCCCCGCTGCTGTGGCGCATCGACTACTACGGCATCGAGCTGTCGAAGAACGCCGCCCCGCTGCTCAAGTACGCGGAGCGCATCTTCTCGCGCCCGGCCTACATCGAGGCGCTGACGCCCTCGGAAAAGGTCATGCGCAAGTGATGCGCGCCTGCCGGCCCGGGGTGCGCCCCGGCCGGCACCCGCGTTGCCGCGCCTGCCCACCGCTTCCCGCTCCGTTCCGCCCCCGTCGTTCATGACCCAGGTCAGCACCACCGAGATTCCCGGCAGCTCCACGCGGCCCTACCTGATCCGTGCGCTGCACGACTGGTGCACCGACAACGGCTTCACGCCCTATCTGGCCGTCCATGTCGACCGCTCGGTGCAGGTGCCGATGGAGTACGTCAAGAACAACGAGATCGTGCTCAACGTCGGTTTCGAGGCCACCAGCGGCCTGAAGCTGGGCAACGACTTCATCGAGTTCCGCGCCCGCTTCGGCGGCATGGCGCGCGACATCCTGGTTCCCGTCGACCACGTCGTGGCCATCTACGCCCGCGAGAACGGCCAGGGCATGGCCTTCCCCATGCCCACCGGCGAGAGCGAGTCCACCGCCGGCGCCAGCGGCCCGGTGAGCCACTCGACGGCCCCGGCGTCCGACGCCCCGCGCGGCCTGCGCCTGGCCCCTGCCAGCCCGCCGTCCGCAGACGAGGCCACTGCGGCCCCGGACGACGACGACACCGACCCGCCCGAGTCCCCGACGCCCGCGCCCAGCGGCACGCGCCCGGCGCTCAAGCGCATCAAGTAAAGTCCTGCCGGGGCGCACCGCCCCGCGCGCCGACTTAGCTCAGCTGGTAGAGCATCCGCCTTGTAAGCGGGAGGTCATCCGTTCGATTCGGATAGTCGGCACCATTTGGGCGTCCCAGGTGGTCTCGCAGGATTTCTAAGTGTTTGATTCATAAGGAATTTATGACACTTGAAGTCCCGCAAAGGCCCAGGACGTTGTTTGATGGCCACGCAATTCGACGGTACGTTTGACGGTACTTTTCAGGTGCCGTCGTGCCGCTCACCGATCCGGCCTGCCGTCGAGCCAAAAGCGTTGATGGATCCTCAGTCTAGCTGGCCGATGACAAGGGCCTCGACCTGCTCGTCAAGAGTTCCGGCCGCTACTGGCGTTGGACTACCGGTTCGGCGACAAGCGCAAGACGATGGCGCTTGGTGTGTACCCCGAGGTCGGTTCGGCCAAGGCGCGGGAAGACCGTGACGAGGCCCGCAAGCTGCTCGCGGCCGGCACGATCCCATGGCCGACCGGAAGGTCGACAAGCTCATCCGCGTGACGGCCTCCGGCAACAGCTTCCAGTCCGTAGCGGCTGAGTGGCACAAAGGCCAGTCGGTGCGCTGGGCGCCCGTCACCGCCTTCAAGACGCTCAAGCACATGGAGGCGGACCTGTTCCCGGCAATCGGGCATCGCCTGGTGCCTGAAGTGACGCCATCCGAATTGCTGGCCGCCCTGGCGAGCGGTCCCGGGCGATCGGGCGCCCATCCAACGAGCGCCTCCGTGGGGAGTCGGCCAGCGCCGACCGGATCCCGACATCGAGCGTTGAAGCCTGCGGAATGCGGGCTGCGTGTCGGGTTCGTGCATGTCAGATTCCGGCCACCTCCCTGCGAGGTTCGCGGTCCGATCTAGCCATTTCTTGAGCAGATATTCATCGAATTCAGATGATTCCACTGTCGCCTGGTTAAACACATGATCCGTTCCATGCGAAGCGATCGACCGACAGCAGCTGTCCGAACTGGTCGGCAGGCTGGCGACGGTCGGTGACGCATCTCCTGTTTGACGTCTCCTTCGTCATTCGACTTAACCAAGAGAAGACTCTGAAATGAAGCTCAAGAACAAGGTTGCTTTCGTCACTGGCGGCACGTCGGGCATCGGCCTGGAAGCCGCGAAGCTGTTCCAGGCCGAGGGCGCCCAGCTGGTGCTGGTCGGCTCGAATGCCGAGCGCCTGGCCGCAGCCGGCAAGGAACTTGGCGGCAACGCGCTGCTGGTGCGCGCCGATATCCGCAAGGTAGACGACATCGAGCGTGCCGTCGAAGAAGCGCGCGCCAAGTACGACCGCATCGACGTCCTGTTCGCCAACGCCGGCGCCACCACGGTGGCCCCGCTGGAGGCGGTGACCGAAGCCTATGTCGCCGACAACGTCGCCCTCAACTTCACTGGCACCTTCTTCACGATCCAAAAGGCAGCTCCCTTCATGCCCAAGGGCGGCAGCATCATCGTGACGACGTCGTTCCTCAACACGATCGGCTACCCGGGCCTGTCCATCCTGGCGGCGACCAAGGCGGCGGCGCGTTCTCTCGTCCGCACCCTGGGCGCGGAACTGGCTCCGCGCGGCATCCGTGTGAACGCGATCAGCCCGGGCGCGATCGCGACGCCGTTCTACAGCAAGATCGGCCTGCCCGGCGACGTGCTGTCGGAGGTCGCCGCCAGCATCACGCAGAAGGTCGGCCTGAAGCGCTTCGGCGAGGCGCTGGAACTCGCCAGGACCGCGCTGTTCCTCGCCAGCGACGACTCGTCGTACACGACCGGCACCGAGCTCGTGGTCGATGGCGGTCTGACGCAGTTCTGACCACCTCGCGGGAACATTGAAAGTCGCGGCCTTCGCCGGGTTTCGGCCCGGTCTGGCCCGCTCCAACGAACAATCGAAGAACATCCTATGGGAACGACAATCCAATTCAAGCGCCCCGATGGCCATGAGCTGTCGGGCTATCTCGCGGAGCCCGCGCAGCCGAAAGGCGCGCCGGCCGTGGTGGTGATCCAGGAATGGTGGGGCCTCAACGACCAGATCCGCGGCATCGCCGACCGCCTTGCCCATGCCGGCTACCTGGCACTGGTGCCCGACCTGTATCGCGGCAAGTGCACGGTCGAGAAGGAGGAGGCGCATCACCTGATGACGGGCCTGGACTTCGGCGACGCCGCCACGCAGGACGTGCACGGCGCCGTCCAGTTCCTGAAGACGCGCGCGTCCAAGGTCGGTTGCATTGGCTTCTGCATGGGCGGTGCGCTCACGCTGCTGGCCGCTGCCAACGTGCCCGAGCTCGCAGCCGCGGTCACGTGGTATGGCTGCCCGCCGCTCGAATACATCGATGCCGGCAAGATCAGGATCCCGCTGCAAGGCCACTGGGCCGACCAGGATCAGTTCTTCCCGCCGGCGCTGATCGAGTGTTTGACGGCGAAGCTGCAGGACGCTGACGTCAAGCACGAATTTCACCACTACCTCGCGCACCACGCGTTCGGCAACGAGCAGGCGGAGGGCGAGGGGCGGATCGCGGAGACGCACTACGACCCGGTGTGGGCCCGGAGAGCGTGGGACCGCACGTTCACATTCTTCGCCAGGCACCTGGCCTGACTTGATTCAGTTCACTTCACAGGAACACTGACATGCGCATTTCCTCGCTCGCCGTCCTGGCGGCACCCCTCGCGCTGCTCTCTCAAACGCCGGCCCTGGCGCAGGTGTCGACCAGTGGCAAGACTCTGCCCCTGAACATCGCGATCGTCGCCGCCCAGACGGCGGTGGACACCTGCAGGGCCAACGGCTACGACGTGACCGCCACGGTCGTCGACGTCGCGGGAACGCCGCAAGTCGTCCTGCGCGGGGACCACGCCGTGATTCACACCAAAGACAGCAGCTTCCGCAAGGCCTACACGGTCGTGACCATGGGGCCGATCTTCCACTTCGATGCAACCAGCGGCTTCATCGCCGTTCTGGCAAAGTACCCGCCTCTCGTGGCCCAGTCGCTGGCCAGCACGCCCAACGTGACGGCATTGCCTGGCGCCGTGGCGTTCAAGGCGGGTGACGAGACCATCGCTGGGCTCGGGGTGGGCGGCTCGCCCGGTGGCGACAAGGACGAAGTCTGCGCGCAGGCGGGCGTCGCCAAGGCGTCGGAGCTCCTGAAGAAGTCGACGTGACGGCGGGCGCCTGACGGTGCCGACACTCGCCGCCTTGGGATGGACCCAGCGCGGCGGGCGTCGTTTCAACGCGAAGGGCGGCGCCCGAAGTCCGCCAGCGTCTCGCGAAGTCTCGGCGTGGCGAAGTCGATGAATCGGCGAAGCTTGACCGGCATCATGTCCCGCGACAGGTGGACGAGATGCACCGGTATTGGATCAACCTCGAACTCCTGCAGGATGAACCGGAGCTTCCTGGCGCGCACCGCCTCTGTGACGTCGTGCTCCAGCAGCAGCGTCGCGCCCACGCCATCGATGGCGGCATCGGCGGCCGCATCCGGCGACGACACGAGTAGGCGCGGCGTGTCCGGGATCGTGTGGATCTCGTTCGCATCCGGAAGGCGAAAGCGCCAGGGCGACAGGAACGGGCTGTTGAACACGACGCGCGGGTATCCGTGCAGATCCTCGGGCCGACGTGGCACGCCATGCTTCCTCAGGAGTTGAGGGCTGGCTACCACCACGACCCGCAACATGCCGACTCGTGTCGCGACCAGGCTGCTGTCGCCCAGGCGACCGATCCGGATGGCGACGTCCGCGTGCGAATCGACGAGGTCGATGTTGCGGTCGGACTGCAGGAGCTGGATCCGGATCTCGGGAAACTGCGTGAGGAACTGGTTGATGACGGGCAGCACCCGCAGACGCGCCACCTGCACCGGCGTCGTCACGACGAGCTCGCCACGTGGATTCGTGAACTCGCCCGCGGCACGGCGCTCCTGTTCGTCGACCTGTTCCAGGATTCGCTTCGCGGCGGCGCAGTAGTCGGCTCCCGCATCCGTGAGCAGCAGCTTGCGCGTCGTTCGAACGAGAAGCTTCGTGCCGACCGTCGACTCCAGCTCGTTGACATTGCGCGTGAGGGTGGCGACGGGGATTCGCAGCTTCCTGGCGGCAGCCGACAGGCTTCCCTCCTCGATGGAGGAAACCAACATCGCCATCGCTTCCAGTCTGTCCATTGAGGCATCTCGATAGGCCAACCGCAGGGGGCGACCGGACGATGTCCTCCGAACGGTCGCATGCATGACTCTACATGGGCCTGGATTCGATACCCGCGACTTCCGCATTGCAACTGCGAAGCGGACACGCCAGGCCTGCGGGCTGCGCGTCTGTCGCCGCTCGGAACCGCATCGATCGCGGCGCTCTGCAAGGAACAATGCTTGCGGATGCAGGCGAGAACACGCGACAGGTCATGCGCATGCGGGATCGCTCGTGCTCGGGCGTCCCGTCTCGACACGTCCGGCCAGCCGGCACATGAAGGCTTCGCTGCCGGAGGCCGTCACCGACATGTCGTACCAGCCGCCGCAGTCCTTGACCAACCATTCGTCGATCAGGCGCTCGCCCGGCTTCAACAGGTGATCGCGCGGTGCGCCTCCCGGGTATCGGCCGGGTGCGATGGTGAGGCGCAAAGGCGCATCCCCTCGATTGACGAGCGTGATCGACAGCAGGCCGCCGCGTGCGCGTTGGTGCTCTGCGTGGACGTCGACCGGCAACGCCGGGTCGTCGCGGTAGTGGCGATGGAAGGCACCGGGACCGGTGATCACGATGTCCGACGTATCTCTCGGCAGGACATCGGTCAACTGCTTGCCGGCCTCGACGGTGTAGTTGCGCGGCGCGGAGGCGGAGCCGGCGACGCTGAGGCGGAACACCGCACCGGCGCTTCCGCGATTGGCGAGTGAGAGCGCGGGTCCGTCGGCAGCGTCGAAGTGCACCGTCGCCACCAGGTCATAGGGCAGCGGACGCGACGGGCGCAGGCCCGGCTCCTGTCGCGGCAGGGACCCCGGTGCCGCGGGCGCGGGAATCCAGTCTGGATGACGATCGGTGTCTTGCGGGAGGTATCCGTCGGTCGGCGGGAGTGCGGGGCGCGATGCATCCGGGTGCGTGAAATCGAAGGCCGACACGAGATCGCCGCTGATCGCGCGCCGCCATGGACTGATGTTGGACTCGTGCAGTGCATCGTTGCCGCCACCGAAGCGGCGTTCGATGAACCGGATCAGCGAGGTGTGGTCGAACACCTCCGAGCAGACCCAGCCACCACGGCTCCACGGCGACACCACCAGCATGGGCACGCGCGGTCCGAGCCCGTACGGGCCCGCCGCGTAGTTCTCGTCGCCCGGGAACAGTTCGCGCGTGACGTCGACGGTCGACAGCCCTTGCGTGGGCGTCGGGGGTGGCGTCGGCGGGACGGCGTGGTCGAAGAAGCCGTCGTTCTCGTCGTAGGTGATGAACAGCGCAGTCCGGCTCCAGACGTCCGGATTGGAGACGAGTGCGTCCAGCACCTGTGCGATGTACCAGGCCCCGTAGTTGGCGGGCCAGTTGGGGTGCTCGCTGTAGGCCTCGGGCGCGACGATCCACGACACCGAAGGCAACGTGCCCTTGGCCACGTCGGCGCGCAGGATGTCGAACAGTCCCTGCTTCGGATCGGCGGCGATCCGCGTGCCCGTGCGCGCTTTCTCGTACAGCGGGGAGCCGGGCTTTGCATGGCGGTACTGGTCGAAGTACATCAACGAGTTGTCGCCGTAGTTGCCGATGTGGGCGTTGTCGGCGCAGCCCCAGTTGCCGGCCTTGTCGAGTCCGTCCCCGACGTCCTGGTAGATCTTCCAACTGACGCCGGCGGCCTCCAGGCGCTCCGGGAACGTCGTCCACGAATAGCCGGCCTCGGCATTGGTGATGACGGGCGCGCGCGGGCCGCCGTCGTTGCCGGTGCAACCCGTCCACAGGTGGTAGCGGTTCGGGTCGGTGGGGCCCAGCAAGGAGCAGTGGTAGGCGTCGCAGACGGTGAATGCGTCGGCCAGTGCGTAGTGGAACGGGATGTCGGCGCGCGTGAAATACGCCATCGTGTTGGCACCCTTGGCCGCGATCCACTGGTCGCTGCGGCCTTCGTTCCAGGCCCGCTGCGTGGTCGGCCAGTCGTGCGGGGTGCCGACCATGAACTGCAGGCCCGGGTTCAGCGAGTCGGGACGGAACGGCAGGTGCTCGCCGTCCGGCCCGGGCTGGTGCCAGACCGCCTTGCCGCCGGGCAGCGACGCCGGACGCGGATCGCCAAAGCCGCACACGCCACGCAGCGTTCCGAAGTAGTGGTCGAACGATCGGTTCTCCTGCATCAGGATGACGATGTGCTGCACGTCCTCCAACGTGCCCTTGTCGCGATGCGCAGGAGTCGCCAATGCCCTCTGGATGAGCGCGGGCAGCCCGGCGGTGGCGCCGGCACCGACCAGGGTGCGCCAGAGGAAGTCGCGTCGGTCCTTCGAATGCATGGCGGGCTCAGGCAGGCAGGTATTGCAACACGGCGGCATCGGCGGTCAGCTCGATCCAGCCGTCAGCCGCGAGCGGCGGGTCGCCGAGGGCGCGTGACAGCGTCAGCGTGTCGCCCGCTTCCGTCCGCAGGTCGACGCTGACGCGCTGCTGGCCGAACCAGCTCTCGACGACGCGGGCCCGCAGGGCCAATCCGTCCGCGGCGCCGGCAGCCCGCACGCGCAGGGCATCGGTGGGCAGCGCCCACCAGCCGGTGTCGCGGCGCAGCGAGCCGGGTGCCGAGTCGGCGGCGATCAGGTTGAACGCGCCGAGGAACGTCGCCACCTGCTTCGTCGACGGCTGGCGCCAAAGGACGGCCGGCGTGTCGCACTGCGCGATGCGGCCGTCGAACATCACGGCGACACGATCCGCCAGCTCGAAGGCCTCGGCGCGGTCGTGCGTGACCACGAGACAGGTCTGCTGCAACTGGCGCTGCAAGCGGCGAAACGAACGCCGGAGCGGCACGCGAAAGGACTCGTCGAGCGCCGAGAACGGTTCGTCCATCAGCAGCAGCGAAGGCTTGCGCGCGAGGGCCCGCGCGAGCGCGACGCGCTGGCGCTGGCCGCCAGACAAGCGCGCCGGACGCGCGTCGCGATGCTCTGAGAGCTCGACGAGCGCCAGCAGTTCCTCGGCCCGCGCCGTCGCCACGGCCTGGGCGCTGCCGTCGGCGAGCAGGCCGAACTTGACGTTCTCCAACACCGAAAGGTTCGGGAACAACGCGTAGTGCTGGAACACCACGCCGACGCCGCGCTGCTGCGCGCCCAGGGCGGTGACGTCGCGTCCACCGATGTCGATGCGCCCGCCGTCGAGGGCAGCCAGCCCGGCGATCGAGCGCAGCAGCGTCGTCTTGCCGCAGCCCGACGCGCCAAGCAGCGCGACGACCTCGCCGCGTGCGAGATCCAGATCGACTTCGCGCAGGATTGCGCGGCCGCCCAGCGCAAGGCTCGCATCGCGCACTACGAGTTCCGACGAGTGTTCCATGCTGTCAGTCCTTCCACCAACATTCCCATCGCGGTGATCACCGCAAAACTCAACACGACCAGCGCTGCAGACTGATGGCCATTGACGTTGCGCATGCCGTTCATCAACGGCTGGAGCATCTCGATCGGACCGCCCAGCAGCAGGTTCGCGATCGCGAACTCCATCGCCGCGGTCACCCAGCACAGCAGCAGCGACGCCACCAGCGCCGGCGCCAGCAATGGCAGCAGCACGCGACGCAGCAGGAATCCGTCGCTCGCGCCCAGCGTGTGCGCCGCCTCCAACAACGGCGCGACATCCAGTTGCCGCATCGCCGCGCCCAGCGTCTTGTGCAGCAGCGGGAACAGCAGCGGCGCCACGACGACGACGTACACGAGGCGCAGGTCGAGCCAGGCGCCCCATCGGCCGACGAACAGCTGCAGCGCGCCGATGGCGATCACCACCGGCGGGATCGCATATGGCAGCAGCGAGAGCGCATCGAGCAGCGCCATCGCTCGCGGCGACACGAGCCGCGCGGCGATGGTCGCCGTCGCGCCCACCAGCAGGGTCAGCAGCGCACTGGCGAACGACAGGGCGAGCGTCTGCGCCACGGCAGCTTGAACGCGCGGCGTGTGGACGAGGTCGGCCAGCCAGGCCCAGGTCGCCTGCTCGGGCAGCAGGCTGCGATCCCAGCGGGTCGAGAACGCGTACAGCAGCACCGCCAGCGGCGGCAATACCGCGAGCACGACGACAATCGCCAGCGCGAGACGCGACCACCACCAGGCCCCAGTCCTGGACCTCATGCGTCGCGCCCCCGCAGGCGCCGCGCGAGCGCATTCGCTCCGGCAATCACGGCCGCGAGCAACATGAACATCAGCAGCGCCAGCAGCGACGACAGTCCCGGATTCGAGAAGATGTCGCCGCTGACCAGCGCCGCGATGCGCACGGCAAGAACGTTGGCGGAGGTGCCCGACAGCGCGAAAGGCGTGGCATAAGCCGCCGCGGCGTTGGCGAACAGCAGGCTGCCGACCTCCAGCAGGCTGGGCAGCAGCAGCGGCAGGCCGACGCGGCGCCAGAACAGCGCAGGGCCGGCGCCCAGTGTCGCGGCCGCGTCCATCAGCCCGGATTCGAGCATCTGCACGGGCAGTGCCAGCATCAGGGTGGCCAGTGGCACCTGGAAGCACAGGTAGGCCAGCAAGAGGCCGCCGCGACCTTCGATGTCGAGCGGGAGCGGGATGCCGATCCCGGCGAGCCCCTGGCGCAACACGCCCTGCACGCCGAACAGCAGCGTCAGCGCGAGCGCCAGCGGCACGCCGGCGAAGTTCGCGCCGAGGTTGGCCAGCACGGCGCTGGCGCGCCGCCACGACGGGCGTTCCGCCAGTGCCACGGCAGCGGCCCCGCCGATCGCCAACGCGGCGAGCGTCGACAGCGCGGAAAGCCATGCCGTGTTGAGGACAGCCTTGAAATAGTAGGCATCGGACGCGAAGTCGCGCAGCGCGCATTCGCTGCCACGGATGCAGTCGGCGACGAAGTCCGCGCTGCGCCAGGCGAACGGCAGCAGCACCGCCAGCGCGACGACCAGCATCAGCGGCAAGGCGGCGAACCAGGCGGCGCGTCTGGACAGGTTCATCGTGCGATGGCCATTCGCGCGAGCATGAAGCGTCGGATCTCGAGCTGGTTCGTGGGCCAGGCCGCGGGCTCGCGCGCGGCGTCACCGTCGCGCGGCAGCCAGACGAACGGCACGGCGCGCTCCTCGGGCGCATCGCCGCCGTGCATGCGGTCGGCGCTCATGCCGTGATCGCTCGTCACGACGACGTCGTAGCCCGCCGCAATCCAGTCAGGCAGCAGCTGCGCAAGGTGCATGTCGACCTTGCGCGCCGCCAGGTCGTAGGCCGAGGATTCGCCGCCGTGCACATGGCCCGCATTGTCCAGGCCCATCGGATGGACGAACAGCAGGTCCGGTGCGTGGCGCCTGCGCAGGTCCTCCGCGTCCGCCAGCAGGTGAGAGTCGGGGTAGTCGTCCTCGAAGTACCAGCTGCCCGCGACGAGGCCGCGTTCCGGGCACGCGGCCGTGCGGTGGCGCGCGGGCGCGAAGCGCTCCCCGGCCAGCAGCTCCCAGAACCAGTCGTAAGCGGCCGCGGCGCTGCTGCCGCCGCGCGCGCGGACGTCGTCGAAGACGGTGTCGTCCAGCCGGACGCCGACGTTGTCATTGCCGAGGATGCCGTGGTCGACCGGGGTCCGGCCACCGATCACGGTGGCATACAGCGGACGCGACAGGCTAGGCAGTTCGCAGCGGAGCGTCGACCAGTGCGCACGGCCGGCCTCCTTCAGCGCGAGGAGGTAGCCCATGCAGCGGCGCGCGGTGTCGTCGCGCAGGCCGTCGACCAGGATGAAGGCGAGGCGGTCCATGCTCAGGCGTCCATCACCTCGTGCTGCCAGGCCCGCGGCAGCTTCTTGACTTCCTCGGTCCAGATCGCAGGACGCACTGCGCGCGCCTTCGCGTACTGCTTGCCGTCAATCAGCTTGCGGCGCACGTCCTCGGGCAACGCAAGGCTGTCGGCCCGGATCGGGCGCGCATTGCCGCGCGCCAGCTGGACCTGACCGGCGTCGCTGAAGATGTACTCGCGCGCCAGCATCGCGGCGTTGGGATGCGGCGCGCTCTTGTTGATGATGGTCGTGTAGCCGCTGGTCACCGAGCCGTCGGACGGGATCAGGATCTCGTAGTCGGCGGCGTTGGGGATCTTGTCGCGGTACGACAGCGCATTGAAGTCCCACATCACGAAGACGTCCGCCTCGCCGCGCTCCATCAGCACTGGTTGCGGGTTGGTCGTCACGAGGCGATGTTGCCTGGCGAGCGGGGCGAACGCGGCCAGCGCGGGCTGCAGTCGCGTCTCGTCGCCACCGAGGGCGATGGCGGCCGACAGCACGCTGGCATTGGCCTGCGCCGCGCGCCCGACCTCGCCGAGCAGCACGCGCGCATTCGACTCGAACAGCGCCTTCCAGTTGCGCGGCACGGCCTTCACGCGCCTGGTGTTGACCGCAAACGCGATCGTGCCGGTGTAGGCAAGCGCCCAGTGGCCGTCGGCGTCCTTGGCCCAGTCGGGCACCTGCGCCCAGGTCGTCGGCTTGTACGCGCGAGTCACGCCACGCGCCTTGGCGATGGCGCCGAACTCGAAGCCGACGTCGCCGATGTCGACGCTGGCGTTGGCCTTCTCGGCCTCGATCTTGGCGATCTCCTCGGCGCTGCTCATGTCGGAATCGACGTGGGCGATGCCGTACAGGCGCTGCAGGTCCGCCCAGGTGCCGCGCCAGTTCGCCCAATCGTCGGGCATGCCGACGCTGGCGAGCTTGCCCTCCGCGCGAGCGGCTCGCGCGAGCTCCTGGAGTGCAGGCTGCGCCGTCTGGGCGCGAGCGGGAATGGCGGCGGCACCGATGGCGGCGGCGAGCCAGGCGTTGGCTTGGCGACGATGGATCATGCGAGGACTTTCTTGGCGATGCGAAACTGGAATGCACAAGGCGCGCAGCCCTTGTCGGACTGCGCGCCGGTCGCGAAGCGGACGATCAGAACTTCGCGGCGAAGGTCACGGTGAACTCGCGCGGCGCGCCCGGCAGCAGGGTCTGCGCCGTGCCGTTCGGGTCGCTGTTGACGAAGCCGTTGCTGCCCAGCGTCGAGATGTACTTGCGATCGGTGAGGTTCGTGACGTTCAGCTGGATGCTGCTCTGCTTGACCATCGCGAAGGCCGGGAAGCGATAGCCGGCGCTCAGGTTCATCAACAGACGCGACGGCACCGACGCGTCGTTGGTGTAGCTGTAGTAGCGCTTGGACATCCAGTCCGCGCCGATGTCGCCGAACAGGCTGCCATTGTCGTAGCCGAGGATGGTCTTGAGCATCGTGTCGGGCGCATCGACGACATGCTTGCCCTTGATGTCGACCGCCGCGCTGTCGCTCACGACGTTGTCGCGGTAGGTCGAGCGGCTCTCGCTGAAGCTGTTCGTCCAGCTCAGGCCCGGCATCAGGCGGAACGACAGTGAGGCCTCCAGGCCATAGCTGCGCACGCCGCCGACGTTGGACAGCACCACCGGGTTGCCCTGGATCCCCGAGCCGTGCTGGATGCTCAGCAGACGGTCGTGGAAGTTAACGAGGTAGCCCGCCACGGTCGCTTCGTACAGCGGTGCGTGCGTGCGCCAGCCGGCTTCGAAGTCGTCCGAGGTCTCGGGCTTGAGCGAATCCTTGATCGCGTCGAATCCGGCGACGGTGGTCGCGAACGGCGACGTGCCGGTGGCCGCGGCCTGGAACGCGCGCATGTTCTTCGAATACGAAGCGAACAGTTCGTCCGTGCGCGAGAGCTTGAAGTTCGCGCCGACCTGCGGCAAGAAATTCTTCTTCGACTCGATCGTGCCGGAAGGCATCGTGCCGATGAGCGCCGTGCCGTCCGTGGTGACGCGCAGCCCCTTGAAGCCTGCGGTCAATGTCAGCGCGTCGGTCAGGTTCCAGTCGTCGGACAGCCAGTACTGGTTGGTCGTCGTCTGGAACGTATCCTGCCACTGGGTGAAGAACGGGTTCGACAGGAAGCCATACGGCGACGGGAACACGTTGGCGCCGACCGCATAGAAGCGACGGGCCTGGTTGAAGGTGTTGCCCTCGTGCCAGAGGCCGAACTTGACGGTGTGCGAGGCGATCTCGTAGTCGAAGTTGGCGATCTCGCCGCTGCGCGCGATGTTGTATTCGGTGGTGCGCACCGACAGCGGCACGCCGTTGGGCGACGGCGTGTACGGCGTGTACCAGAGGCCTTCGCCCTTGTTGGTGTGGCCGTACAGGGTCAGTGCCATGTGCAGCTTGTCCCAGGCGCGCGTCTCGAGCGTGGCACCCATCAGCGTGTCGTCACGCAGACCCGAGCCGGCGTAGTAGGCATCATCGCACTGGGGAACGTACGTGGTGCCACCATTGCCGCACAGCGTGGCGGCCGCATTGAGGGCCGCGCGAATGTCGGGAAAGAAGTTGTCCCACTTGTAGCCAAGGCGGCCGATCATCTCCTTGGACATGTCCTGGTAGTCGATCTCGCGGCGCTGCGAAGTGTTGACGAAACCGCTCAGGCGGCTATCGCCCCAGGTCTGCAGGTAACCCAGGTTGAACTGCTTCTGGCGCTGGTGGCCCTCGCCCTTCCACTTCTCGGCGTCCTGGTCGGTGACGCTCAGCGAGAAGCGGCCGAATCCGGTCTGGCCCAGGTCGACGCGGCCATAGCTGCGGTGCTCGGAATCGCTACCCAGCGTCTCGCGGAAGTCCAGGCCGAAGTTCTCTTCGGGCACGCGCGAATAGAACTGGATCGTGCCTCCGAGGTTGCTCGACGAGGCGGTGTCCAGCGAGCCCGAACCCTGCGAGAGGCATGCGCGGCCGACGTTCTCGGCGGAGATCGCGCGGCTGATGTGCAAGCCATTGAAGTTGCCGTAGGACATGTCGCCCAGCGGAACGTTGTCCAGCGTGAAGCCCAGCTGATTCTGCGAGAACGAGCGCACCGTGAAACGCGCCGACCATTCGTAGTTGCCCAGCGGATCGGCGGACTGGAAGTTCACGCCGGGCAGGCGGGACACCGTCAGCAGCGGGCTGGTCCCCGCGGGCGCCTCCATGAATTCCTTGGAGTCCAGGCCCTGCACGGACCGCACCTGGCCGCGGCCCTGCGAGACGGTGACGGTCTGGACGTCTCCGACCGCACTCGCGGCAGCGGACGGGGCCGCGACGGCGGCGGCAGAGGTTTGCGCGTGGACGTTGGCGGCGTAGCCCAGGGCCAGGGCGATGGCCAGGGCGGAGAGTCGGTGGATGCGAGCCATGAGAGCCTTCGTGATGGTAGGGATGGACTGCTGAGCAGCCGGCCCCGCCACTATCTCGGCAGTTCATGACAAAACAACTAAATCCAACTGAAAACAACGAAAGACCAAGCGGACACAATCATTTCCTCGAAATGTCATCGAGCCGCGGCATCGTATGTGCTGGTTCTTGTGGATTCGCGCGGAGCGCTCCACGCAAAGAATGATTAGCGGGCACGCGCCGAGGAGACCAGTGATCGATGTGGGCACATGAACGACATTCGCGCATCGTCGCGCTGCTCAACGAACGGCAACGCCTGACGACCGAGGCCATCGCGGCTGAACTGTCGGTCTCGAAAGAGACGATCCGGCGCGACCTGATCGAGCTCGAGCTGTCCGGCAAGCTGAGCCGGGTGCATGGTGGCGCCATCCCGCAGAACGTTCCCGTCGAACCCAGCTACGTCGAGCGCGAGGAATTGCATCGGCCCGAAAAGCGCGCGATCGCCCGCGCGGCGGCCACCCTGATCCAGCCGGGCATGTCGTGCTTCATCGATGCGGGCTCGACCACGCAGGCGCTGGCGCAGGCACTGCAAGGGCGCAGCGATATCCAGATCATCACCAACTCCGTGGGGATCGCATCCGACCTCGCCAGCAACCCGGGACTCGACGTGATGCTCCTGGGCGGGCGCGTCGCACAGGAAATGCCCGCGACCTACGGCGACCAGACCGTGGCGGAGATCGGTCGCTACCATCTCGACCTCGCCATCATCTCGCCGGTCGGAATCGACGCGCGTGCGGGTGCCATGGACTACCTGTGGCACGAGGCGGCCGTTGCGCGCGCCATGCTGGAACACGCACGTGAACGCATTCTCCTGGCCGACCGCAGCAAGCTTGGACAGACGAGCCGGATGCAGGTCTGTGCGGCGAGCGCGGTCGACATGCTGGTCACCGACGCGCCGGCAGGCGACATGCTGGTTCGACAGCTGGAGGCGGGTGGCGTCAAGAGCGTGCTGAGCGTTGATCTTCAAGCAGTTCGCTCTTGAACGCCGGACGGAGAGGCCGCTTCCGAGAGCTTGACTCGTGTTTGAAGGGATGTGGCCTTTGCAGTGACTGCCATCGCCTCGGTTGTCCACCCGGCGCGGCATCAAGGGGCACGTGCGCTCCTCGAGAGCCGACATGGGCCACGGACCTCGCGGCTGCGGAGGGCCGCTCGGTCTGGCCCGGGCGATACGGAAATTGACTAGGCCGCTTGGGTGTCCGAACGCTAATCTACGAGGAGCTGACGTTCGAGGCGTTAGACACGGTTTGAAGCGGCACGTCCGTCTCCCGACGATTTCCGATACCCAAATTGTAAGCGGTCGGGGTGAGCGCAATATTGCCAAGTGCGCGTTCATGACACACGCGGCAAAAACCCGCCTGTGCGCCGACGCAGGCTCGCAGAATGCGGCCCTTGCGCGGGCAGTCGCCCCACGCTGGAGTCCGTCTCAATGCAACACGACCTTTCCGTGGCACCACACACCCGCATCCTCGAACGTGCGTTGACTGCATCCGGTGGCCTAGCCTGGCACGCCGTGCGCAGCCTCGAGTTCACGGGCGGACTGCGCATCGGGGGCCTTCAAGGACCGTACCGACAGGTAGTCGATCTCGCAAGCGGTCGCTTTGCGATTGAGTTCTCACTCGGAGCGCAGACTTTCGCCGGTGGCTTCGACGGCGTGCACGGGTGGCAGCGCAACCCCAACGGCGAAGTGTTGGTGCAGGACGGCGACGCCGCGCTGCGTGCAGCGACCACTGACGCTTGGCTCAATGCGCGAGGCTGGTGGTTTGCGCAGCGGTGGCCCGTGCACATGGAGGCACTTGAGCGAGTCGTCGAAGACACCGTCGTGTTCGACGTTGTGCGCTGCATGCCCGCAGGCGGGCAGACCGTCGACCTTTGGTTCGACACGGTATCGTGTCGTTTAGCTCGGATCGTCACGGAAGTGCTGGGAAAGCCTTCGATCAAGCGGTTCGACGAATACAGAGAGGTGCAGGGTCTGTGGTTGCCATTTCGAACGATTAGCGGGAGTGGCGATCCGCGCTTTGATCGCGTCAACGACGTCACCTCGGTATCGCTAGACGTTGAGTTGCCTGCGTCCACCTTTCGGGTGCCGGTGCAGGTGGTGGACGACGTCGTGTTCGTCGACGGCGGCCGCCGAGCGCGCCTAGCGGTGGACATTGCGAACCACCACGTGTTCGTGAACGTTGAGCTCGATGGTCATCCGCTGCGCTTCATTCTAGATACCGGCGGCGTGAACCTCGTCACTACCGAAGCTGCCGCGCGACTGGGTCTTCTTAGCGAGGGCGAATTGGAAGGACGCGGGCCTGGCGAGAAATCGGTGACGGTTGGTTTCACGCGCGTCGCGCGACTTGCGATCTCTGGCGCGGTCGTCCTGGAGCGACAGTTGTTGCGCGTGTTGCCGATGCCGGGCTTCGATGAGGTAGAAGGAGCGCCGTTCGACGGAATCCTCGGGGTCGAGTTGTTTAAGCGTCTCGTCGTGAGGATCGACTATGCAGGTTCATCGTTGGAGTTGATCGACCCGGCCGTCTTTGAGCCACCGGCGGATGCACCGATGTTGCCGTTAACGTTCTTCGGACACTTCCCCGGAGTCGACGGCGAGCTCGACGGTGCGAAGGGCCAGTTTTGGCTGGACACCGGCAACCGAGGCGGTGTCTTCGTGGCAAGTCCCTTCGCGCAGGCCAACGAGTTGTCGGCGCGCTACGCGCCAAGCGGCGTGACGACGATCGGCTGGGGCGTGGGCGGAGGGGTCGAAGGCCGACTGGCGCGCGGTGGCCGACTCATGTTGGGATCGATTGCGCTCGACGGACCGGTGCTACGCCTGCCGTCCGGGCGCGGTGGTGGCGTGATGGCGATGCGCGAGGTTGCTGGCAATGTCGGCGGCGAGATTTTGAGTCGCTTTGACGTGACGTTCGACTACGTCAATCATCGGGTGCTGCTGGTGCCCAACGAGGCGTACGGAAAGCCGTTCGAGGCCGATCGCGCCGGGCTTTGGATCAACCGGTGCGGGGACGCGGTGGTCGTCAAGGCCGTAATGGCTGATGGCCCGGCTGCGGTGGCCGGTCTGCAAGCGGGGGATGTCCTGCACACACTCGACGGCACGCTCGCCGCAAGCCTCACCCTGGACGCGTTGCGGCGCCAACTGCGCGAAATGCCGGCGGGCCAGGTTGTAGCGCTGCGTATCACGCGCGAAGACGCGTTCATCGATATGACACTGCGCCTGCAGGATCTGATACCGGCCGCTTGAATGCGTGGGCTTTGCCGAAAGGATCCACGACATTCGATTCAAATGGGCTGCTAAACGGTTCCTGATTGCGACGGGCCGTTCGCTGAACTACCGCACCCGTTAGCCGCCTTGGGCCAAAGGCCGGTTGTGGCCGCGAACCGCTAGAAAGCAGCCTGGCCGATCGTAACGCCTCCGATCCCATGGAGCGAGCCACATTCGAGTGGTCGATTGGAGGAATGAGTCAGGGGAAATGCATATCAGAAACCATGTCTGCCGCCACAAATGCGGCAGCGCCAAAGGCGCGCATGCATCAAGCGTGCGATTCGTCAGGTACTCGGTTCATTCGTGACAAAGTGACGAGTAGCCCAAGCTATAGTCAATCGCATGAACGACTGGCACATTCCCGAGGCAATCCCGGCGCGCACCTATGTGGATGGGCACCTGGTTCCTCCGTTCTCCGCCGCCACCGTGCGGAAGGCCTGGATCACCGCGATTGTCTACGCCGCGCTGCAGGCGATTGGGCTGATTTACACACTCGCTCAGGCGCCTACCGGCACTTTGAGACTAGTGGTGCAAGGCGTTGGTGAACTTGGGGGCATCCTCCTGCTCGCCGAAGGGGTCAGACGCTGGCATTTTGCGGCCGCGGTGCTGCTCGCATGCGATCCGTTCATCGAGACCGTCTGGTACTTCTGGATGACTGGGCCGCAGCCCGATGGTCGAGCTGCCGACGCGTACGCTTCGCCACTGCCAATCGCGATGATCTTCCTGATCCCTATCACGGTGCTTCTGGGGCGCGCAGCGATCGAGATCCGCCGCGTCCGACAGGCGATCGCGGCATTGCCGAAACGGTGATGCCCCCTATCTGGCGCATGCGAACTGACGCACGCAGCCGCGTTGAGCTACCAGGAAGCAGACGTTAGCGTTTGTCAGCTAGTGGCCGCAAGCAGGCGGCGTTAGGCGGATGCCGAGGAGTTCGGTTCTAGACATCATGGTCGCCACGCCGCCTAGGCGGCGATGGCCCATCTCCCGTATCGTGGGTTGCGTACCGAGGTGTGCCGAACCACATGCGATCGGGCAAGCCGGCCGCAGCAGTGAAGGAGACGGGCCATGCAGGAGCGTATCAACTTCTTTGTCGGTCTGGACACGCACAAGGACAGCATCTCGATCGCGGCGTGCGAGGCTGGGCGGGAGCCAGCCCGCTTCGTCGGCACGATCGGGGCCGATGTGCAGGGACTGTTCAAGACGCTGGCCAAGGCCGGCGACCCCGCGCGTGTGAGCGTTGTCTATGAAGCTGGCCGATGGGCTTCGGGCTGTACCGGGAGCTGCGCCGGCGAGGCTATCGCTGCGAGATCATTGCTCCGTCGATGATTCCGAAGCGGGCGGGCAACCGAGTGAAGAACGATCGCCGCGATTGCCTGCGCTTGGCCGAGCTCTCACCGCGCTGGTGAACTCAAGGCGATTTGGGTGCTCGACGAGGCGCACGAAGCGATGCGCAACCTCTGTCGCGCACGCGAGGACGCCGTCACGCCGCGGCAGAAGTCGCGCCAGCAACTGCAAGCGTTCCTGTTGCGCCAAGGCCGGCGCTATCCGGGCAAGACCACTTGGACGAAGAGCCCTGCGCGATGTGGCGCCCAGGACAAAGGCGAACTTCTGGCCAGCCTGAGCACCTTCGCCGGCTATCTGGAGGGCTGCATGTCCTACTTCGACGAAGTAGGCTGCCTCGCCGACCTGGCATCGGCCTATTCGCACCAAGAGGGTTTTGGCAATGCGCCTTCTGATCAGGTGACCCACCTGGAGCAACTGGGGGTTGCAAACTACGGCCTGCTACTCGTGCTTACCGGAGACGTGGAGAAGGGAAGGCTGTGGATCGAGGCGTCCCAGGCCAGTATGAAGACCGAGGGAATCTTGAAGTACGCGGAGTCGCGGGTCGCCGAGCTCGACGCGCTCATGGACAGGATTCGCGCCGGTGGTCTCTGAACCGAGTATCTGGCTGCCACCGGCGACTACGGGTCGCGGATCTGCGACCGGCCTCCCAGCGTTACGATGCGCGTGGGCACGTTGGTCGGTACGCGCGGCCAAGAGCTGCCATTGGCGCCCGACCGCCTTGGGCCCTGCTGCCATACTCGATGTCGGCGGATTGCGATCCGCCGTCCACTCGACTGCCCAATCGCGGGCGCCACATCAAAGGAGCCAAGATGACATCAAAGAATCTGTTCTGCATCGCTTTCGCAGCCGCCTCGCTGGCATGCGGCACTCTGGCGGTCGCTGCCACCTCGGCATCCTCGCCGGCCAAAGGCATGGGCACACACCAGACCCATCACTGCAAGCAGGCGGATGGCACGATGGACATGAACAAGACCAAGAAGGCGTGCCTGGCCGACAAGGGAACTTGGGCCAAGGACGACACATCCACAGCGGCGCCGGCTGCGTCCGCGGCACCTAAGAAGTAAGTCGACTGGGCACGGTCGGTTGCTGCGGTCAGTGGCCGGCCGTGCGATTGCTGATGCCGGTGTCGGCCGGGAGCTGCCGGTCGCGAACGACGGGTTGTGGCGCGCTGACCAATCAGACTTCACGCTCACCACACAGACTTCCATGACAATGGTGCGACTAAGTTCAGTCGCATTACTGTGCCCCTAATCGCAGGCCGGCGTGAGGTCACTCAGCAGGAGCGAAGCCATGGAAGTCGAGATTGGAAAGAAGCTCAGCGCCTGGAGTCCGGTAACAATGTCGATCGGAGCCCTGGTGCTGTGTGGAGTTCAGATCGCGATGCACGGCACAAGACCAGTGCGCGACGAAGACGCGTTGGTGCACCTATGGCAGTTGCTCGTTCTTGGCCAGGTTCCCATCATCGGATTCTTTGCGTTTCGCTGGTTGAGAGCCTATCCACGCCAGGGCGCCACGGTGCTTGTCGCCCAGCTGCTCGCTGCGGCATCTGCTCTTGTCCCGGTGCACACCATGGGTTGGTAGCGTCCATTGCCGGCCAGCAGCCGGCATCGCCCGTAGTCTGCTTCCATGCGCCTCACTTCAACCAATCCCCTGCCATTTGGCCCGACGACCCCGATGGAGCGCGACCTTTGCGAAAAGGTGGCGGCAGCCTCAGGAGAAGTCGTATTGGAGGTGTGGACGCCTGAGACGTACCCCTACAAAGGACTGGATGGGCAGCAAATAGAGCTGGCCGCCGACTATCAGGTGAAGACAGGGCGACTGACTGCGGGCCTATTCGTCAGCGGCGGTGTGTACGACGGCCATGTTCGAAACGGCCAAGTCGAGATCGAATTCGTCGGCGTCTGGAATTCCTGACCGCACCAAGCGGCTGCTCGCAACCACCGCTTGACGGCGTCTGGCCCGCATCGTCGAAGGACTGCAACGGGTCGGCAGCGCTAGGATTGTCGGCCCACGCCTGATCGGAATTCGGATCGACGCGCCGTTCATACTTGCGGCCATGGCACGCCTCTTCTTCGCCTTCGTTCCCGACCGGCCCAAACGGGAATCAGTGGCGAGCTGGCGCGATACCTGTGACTTCGGCCCAGCGGCGCGACCCGTGCCCGCCGACAATTTCCACATCACTCTGTGCTTCCTTGGCGAGATCGCCCCAGGAGCGATCGAGGGGTTGAGATCTGCTGCGGCTGCGGTTCCGTTCGCCGCTGGGCACATCGAGCTTCGCGCACCCGAGGTTTGGGTGCATGGCGTGGCGGTGCTGCGGGCCGAGCCTTCGCGGGAGCTCCTCGATCTGCACGCCCGGCTGGAAAGCGCCACGGCGCCCTTTGCCATGGCGCCCGAGACACTCCCATGGAAGCCGCACCTGACGTTGGCCCGCCAGGCAAGCGCGAACGCGTCGACCATCCCGCCTGCAACACCGCCGCTCGGTGGATGGGAGGTTAGGCGATTTGGACTGTTCGAGTCGCGGGCAGGCCGGTACCGCGAGGTTGCCTCGTTCAGTGCGAACTGACCAGCGCCCTCGACGTCGCCGCGGTGGCGCAGCTTGCGAGCTGTACTATGCCGGCCAGCGGCCAACAACGGCCAACAACGGCCAACAGCGGCCAACAGCGGCCAACAGCGGACACCGCAGCTGACGGCTTTGAGGGAGGAAACGTGAACACGGCGCACCCTTTGCCAAGATGGCTGTCCGCGGCCAGAGCGCTGAAGGTCCGGCCACCGATCGGGTTCGTGGCGGCATTCGATCTCAGCTTCGATGTCGCTGCCCGCCATTTCTCGGCGCAAATTTCCACCGATCGAGAGGGCAGAGGCGTTCGGCGGCGCCGCTACTTCTTTCTTCAACTCGCGAGCGGCCGCGTCGCACAGGTGACCGACGAACGAGCGGGGCGGGGCTCCAGTCTTTATCTCCACATGACCCGAGACGGAGAAGTGGAATGGGCAGATTTAGAGGAGGTCCTGCAGGCGCTGCTGATTCCTGTCCAGGAGGTCTTTCTGCAGGGCGGCGTGGACTGGCAGCATCGACCCGCACTTGGTACCTAGCGGCCACAAGCTGCCGACGCGGGAAGTCTGCTTTCAAGCACGGTTCATCATGCGCAGTGCTCAGTCAACGAAGAGGCGGGTCTCGTGAAACGCGATGATTTCTGGAACCAGGTCCGCCGATGGAGGAGGAACTTCTTTCTTTGGTGGGCTGCTTGGCCATTCGCGGGATTGGCGGTGGCCATCGCGTACCGCTCGATCACCGGAACAGAACCACCGTTCGGTCTGATGGTAATTGTCATGGTGTGTTGGGCTGCTGGTTGGTTTGCCATTTCGAGGCGCCTGACGCAGCTGAAATGCCCCGCGTGCGGTGAGCCGGCCATTCGTACGCCATACTTCTTCATGCGGCATGCCCGTTGTCAGCATTGCGGTTTCGCCTATGCGGATCGAACCGCTTGAGTCCTCGAATGCGCACGACGTGGGTACACGCGCCCGAGATCGGCCAAGAGCGGCCGGTCGTGAGCGTCTGCTTTGGAGCAACTTGAACTGGAGGAATGATGTCCGAGTTCTGCAAAGGATTCCTCCAAGGAACGTCCCCGCCGCTTCGACCGGGATTCTTGGGCTTGCTCATCGCCACTCTTGGCGCAGCGCTCGGGTACTCCATCGATTACGGGCCCGAAGACGCCTTGGCGTACCTCGCTTTTTCATCGCTGCGACAGGCGTTGCGATCGGAATCTTCTTGATCGCGTGGGGATGGATCCATATCATCCAAATCGCCGCCGGGCGAGCGATCGTTCGCGAACGATCAAGACCTGTGCCGGTGCCACACGATCCGTCTGTTCCCCCTTCGGGGCCCGGCGGCTTTCAGGGCTGGATCTCGATCTTTTCGAGAAGCGACTGGCGATCCGGCATACCAACGGACCACGGTGATGATCGACTCCAGGCCGTTGCGTGAGTCACTGTCTCTGCTGACGTCACCGCGCTTCGGAACGTTCTGGTTGGCCTGCCTGCTCGCGAACATCGGCACCTGGGCGCAACAGCTGGCGCAGCCGTGGCTGTTGCTGAGCCTTGGCGCGACGCCGTTTCTCGTCGGACTCGATGCCTTCGCCGCCGGAGCGCCATCCGTCCTGCTGACCTTCGTCGGCGGCATCCTGGCCGACAGTGCGGATCGCCGCCAGGTGATCCTGCGCTTCCAGTCGCTCCAGGCCCTGTGTCCGATCGCCATCGCGTTGGCGCTCGCGACAGGGCATGTCCACCCGTGGATGGTCATCGTTGCATCACTCGCGATCGGCGCGACCGATGCGCTGTCGATGCCGTCATTCCAGACCATCGTGTCGACGATCGTGGCGCGCGACCGGCTCGCGGCCGCTCTGGAGTTGAACGCGACCCAGTTCAACCTCTCGCGCGTGCTCGGGCCGGCGGTGGGGGCTGCGCTGATGGCCGGTGTCGGTGCGCTCGGCGCGTATCTCGTCAATGCGATGTCCTATGTGCCGTTCATCGCCGTCGCGCTCTGGATGCTTCCGCGCGGCGTGGCCACCGCGATTCGATCAGAAGTTCGCCCGGGTTCCACTGTCATGGATGCGTTGCGCGCGGTGACGAAGGAAGGATCCTTGCGCGGGGCCGTGTCGACGGTCCTGGTGGGGAGCGCCTTCTGTGGACCGGTCGTGACCTTCTGCCCGGTGCTCGTGCGAGACGCCTTCGGAGGCAGTGTGGCGCTGCTGGGTGCCGCGGTCGCCGCTTTCGGCCTCGGTGGGATGGCGGGCGCGGGAGCACTCCTCGGGATCGACGCCCGCGCCGATCGCCGCCCCATCGCTTCGTTCGGTGCACTCGCCTTCGCTCTGGCTGTGGCCGCCGTGGCGCTGGTTCCCGTGGCCTGGGCATTGCCTGTCCTGACTTTCGTCGCGGGAGCTGCGATGACGGCGTGCAACGTCTCGGCCAACGCTGTCGTCCAGCTTGCAGCCGCTGCCGAGCTGCGCGGCAGGGCCATCAGCCTCTACATGATCGCAATGCGCGGCGGATTGGCGACGGGTGCGATTGTCACGGGGGCGGTGGTCCATGTGCTGGGCGTCCGCGGAGCATTGCTGTGCAGCGCGGTCTGCGCGTTGGCGTTGCAGGGTGCGGTCGCCGCATCTTGGCGGCGCCATGCGATTGCGGCGCATCCTGACCGGCTCGCATCTTGATGCGCCTGCGACATTGAAAGCCCCCATGTCCAGAGTGTCGACTCAATACCGTGGACTGCAATGCGTCGCCCGAAGGCTCTTGCTGGCATTCAAGGGGGTTCTTCGTCCTCCAGGCTGGCGTTGCGCGACGCTTCGGATCGGCGCGCGGGCGCCGCAGATCGCTCGACCTTCCTGAAGTGTCCCAAGTACTGCTGCCGGCCGCAAGCAAGCAGCCTGTCTCGATGCTGCCGCTTCGGGCTCGGGGAGCGGCCTGGCTGCTCGCGCTGACCGGTTCTCTGACGTTGGCGCTGATGAGCGGCTGGCTCCTGCTGGTGCCGCCCGTGGCCTGGGTCGCGGTGATCGCGTGGGACGCCCGAGCGACATCCGATCAATGGCGAAAGGACGTCCGCACGGCGTCGAACCGGACGCAGGCTTGACAGCCATCAAGCGTCCGCGCGATACGCCTCCTACGCATCGTCGATGCGTGATGTTCGCATGCTGGAGAGCCCCATGAAACGCCTGACCACCGCCCTGATCTGCGCCGCGACGCTGAGCCTGAGCGGCTGCGGCTACAACGCGCTCCAGCGCTCCGACGAAGAGGTCAAGGCGGACTGGTCCGAGGTGATCAACCAGTACCAGCGCCGGGCCGACAGCCACAAGCTGCCGGTCGCGAGCGACGAGTTTCGGGTAGCCTAAGATGTCGCGGTTGGAGGCGGAAATCGAACGAAGGGCGGAAGTGTTCATTGAGAAGCATGGTGGGCTCTGGCCCAGCGGCGAGCCGACGACCTTTGAGCTGTTCGACGAGACGAGTCAGTTGCTTGGTGTCGTTTCGGAAAGCGGCGGCTTGTTCGTGGCCACAATTCACGAGAAGAGCGCTGCTCCCCAGTGGCGGTTGCCCGTATGGCGCGAGCTTCGCCCGAGTGCGCTGTTTGGCCTTCAGACAGAGGCGATCCAACACATTCGGTCGACGCTGTACTCATACGCATCGCGTTAGTCAGAAACTGCATCGCTCCCGCTGCGGCAGGACTGCTAGAAAATCGTCATCCTGCCACGAGCGATCGGTGGGTGGCGACTTCTGCGAGGGTACGCTGGAGAACTGGAAATGAACGAAACCGCATTGCGAGAACTCGGTCTTTCTGATGGCCTCATCCGGCATCTGGAAGGGCGTGAACCATCAGCGCCGCTTGGATTCAGAGTGCAACCCGCACTGCATTGGCAATCGTCGCCCATCTCGCGACGAAGCATCATCCCGCTGTGGGAGTGCGGAGCCACGCTGACCTACTTCGACCAATGTTCGGTCACGTATCGACGTTGCTCTCTGGAAGACATAGACAGCGACTGGTTTCGATATCGTTCACTTCAGGCAGTATTGGCTCAGCTGTTCTTGGAACTGTACGAAGATGAGCTATCCGACGATCAGATTCGGTCAGTCGCTGCAGAGGCCGGTTTCCACCACGCCGAGCGGCTGATAGAGGAGGCTTCGCGGCTCGACGGGGCGGCATATCAGCGCTGGTCCAAGGCATTTCCGCTGACATGCGAGCCATAGCACCTCGCATGCGTGCCGCGGGACCGCGTAGGTCGCAAGTCGGCCAGAAGCGGCCGCTCGCGAGTGTCCACTTTCGAGTGGGCTGGCACGTTGCAGGCTTAACACCGACAAGGCGCTCCGATGATCTTTGTTGCGACCACATGCGCTGGCCTCGCCGGAGCTCTTCGCCGCGCGAAAAGCGACGATGCAACCTGGTTCGGCAGCTACGTCATTTGCGAGACCGAGTAAGCGCGGCCGCGGCGACCAAACCTTAGCCGATTCGACTACAGTCTTGCCGACTCGCAAATGGACGACGGCATCGTTGTGAGCGACTACAGCATGCCAGGGATGAGCGGCATCGAACTCGCTCACGCTTTGAACCAGTGCGCCGCGAGGCTGCCGGTGATCCTAAGTTCGGGGTACATCTCCGAGGACTTGCGAGCAAGTGCCGCCGCGGCCGGGATGAGCGCCTTGCTGGAGAAGGAGGCCACGTTGGAACGGCTGGCGCCTTTGGTGACTAGCGTCCTCGCGGATCAATCGGCCCCGCCTTCGTGAAAGACATCTGCCAGATTCACACTGCGTGCTGAGGTGAGCGCCGGAATCAGAGAAACTTACCGCAATGCGAAATCGGTTACTGCGCGGCTGGCCGGCATCCATCGATTTGGGGATGGGAGTTTCCACTCTTTGCCTCACGATCTCGCCCGGTTCCCGCGCAACTTGGAGGAGACTGCGTAATGTCCACTCGGCCGCCCGACTCCGAAGACGTCCGCGCAAGCCGCGCTGCGGCTGAAGCCGCAGATGCGCTGGTCGCTTGGCAGAAGCGGTTGCTTCCCTTCATGACGCGCTCGATCGTCGCGATGGCCGTCTTGTTCTTTGTCTTAACCGCGGTGAATCTGTACCAAGTGTCTCGGTTCATCGACGATGCACAGGGAGCGAACGTCAGGGCACAGGTAGGCGCCGAGATCGCCAAGGGCAACGGCGGTCAGCAGGCGTTTGTCAATTCACTGGTCTTGCTCGAGGCTGATGCGTTGGACAAGCGATACCACCAGGCCAACGCGCTACTGCTTTCGCGCATCTGGAGCCGGCAGATGGCGTTCATCACGGGAATGGTGCTAGCCTTCATTGGCGCAGTCTTCATTCTTGGCAAGATGAGCGACAGCACCGCAAGCCACGTGGAAGGCGGCGGGGCGGACTGGAAGGTCGCGGTCTCGAGCGCGTCCCCCGGCATCGTTCTGAGTGTGCTCGGCACGGCACTGCTGGTGACTTCGCTGCTCGTTCATACCACCCTGGACGTGACAGACGGCGCCGCCTATCTCTCCAGCATCCGCCTGGCGCCAGCGGCGAGCGCCGCATCTTCGGCAAGCGACGCCGCACCGCTCGGTCTGGACAACCTGAAGCAGCTTGACCAGCACCGAAAGGAACATCCAGAGGAGCAGCGATGAATCGATTTCGCAAAGTCTCCGTGTCTCTGTTGTTCGTGGGCTACCTGACTAGCGCCGCCGCGCAGGGCCTCGACGAGTTGCAAGGGCTATGGACTGGTGCGATGCAGGCGGTCCGAGGGCACGACGTCGACGGGGCAGGTGCGCTGTTCGATGAGTTTAATCGGAAGACCCATGTGTACCTTGGATCGCACCCTGCGGACTGGGACCTCAAATATCTCATCGGCACCCTCAACTGCCAGTTTCCTGCGGCGCACGCGAAGGGCCAAGAGCTGCTTAAGGACATGTTGCAGAATGACCGTGACCTGGGCCTCGAGGCTCGAAGAGAGGTGTCGCGTGTGCTTGGTGCGTGTCAATCCGCTGGCGCGGATGTGGCTACGCCAGTCAGCTTCGACATGCGTGTCGACGAACTTGCGCACGTTCAGAAGCCAGGTGTAAGCGGCGACACGAAGGGCGGCTACACACTACTTCGCTCCCAGGAGAGCACCTCGGCCGCGGCGCCGGTGCCGATGGCAGCGGCCGAACTGCTGGCACGGAGGGTGCCGGTGTCTGAGTCCGCTCGCGCGCTCGACGCCGCGAAGAAGCGACTTGGCACGCCGTACGGTGCGGTCGTGGGGAGCTTTGCCGTTGTGGTGGGCGGCGCGAGTGGGACTGACGCCGCTGATAAAGACAAGCTTGCCCAAGAGATTGGGATCTGCCTGACACGCTACCAGGCACCATTGCGTGCGGAGTTTGGGATGCGCGACCCGGCCGACATGGTCACTGTATATGAAGCCGGGTGGGTCGACGAGGTGTACGGCGATGCGAGGCGCCTCCACGGATTGCAGCTCCCGGATGGGGTCGTTGCGTACTCGGTGCCGCAGGATCTGAGCCTAGTGGGCATCGCCGGGCCCGAGGTCTGCGGATCAATGGCGCACGAGTTGGTGCATCTGACGATCCGCTCCAGTTTTCCGATGAGCCCCCCGTGGCTGGAAGAAGGCCTTGCTTCTGCTGTAGCGCTTGCCACGCCCGAGGCAGATAGGTTCCGCTTCGCGCGCGGCTGGCGCGACGCAAGGCTCGCGAGCGATTGGGCTCTTCGTCCGTCCGTCGGTGACCTACTTGAGATGTCGTGGGCGGATTTCAGCGTCCGTAGCCCAAGCGAGTTGCATCGAGTGGCGGCGGTCCAGGCAATGGCGGCGGTGTTCATCCGCTACCTTGACGAACGCGGGAAGCTGCGTGACGTCTACATGGCGGCACGCGATCAGCGATTCGATGCCGACCTGACTCCCGGCCTCGGCTATCGAGAGATCGTCGAGAAACAGCTCGGCCAGACGAGCGCGCAAATCGACGAGGACTTCAAAGCGTGGTTTGCACGCAAAGGCAGCGCGTCTGTCACCGCTCCTCGTGGAAGCGCCAGTGCGTCGCATCCGCCGTCGTGCAAGGCGGGGGCGTCTCAGATGCAGCAGCAAGCTTGCCGATAGACAGAGTCTGGGGCTGGCCGGCGTTTGCTGCCATTGATGATTTAGGCCCTGGGGGAAGAGCAATCGCCCTCGGACGTGGTTCAGTGGATGGACGTGAGCCGGCGCCGGTGGGATACATGTTGCGCAGTCTTCAGAATCCCGCACTGAGCCTGCAGGAGCGCCGAGGAGATTTGAATGCCGAGATTTTTTTGGACTCAAATGGCTGACGTCGGGCCTTCGGCGCGCTTACATCACGCAATGTGCTTCGATAGGTCGAATAGGCGCGCCATCCTGTTCGGCGGCGACAGCGTTGCCGGCGGACTCATGGCCGACACATGGATGCGTCAGTCCGCGCTGTGGACGCAGATTGCCGACACAGGACCTCAAGCCCGTCACAGTCACGCGATGTGCGCTTCCGACAGTGGCGTCATTCTCTTCGGGGGACGCACGCTGGACTCCTTCTTGGGCGACACATGGCGTCTCTCCGCTGCCGATTGGACGCAAGTGGATGACGCCGGCCCCTCGGCGCGTTCTGGCCACGGGCTGGTCTTTGATCCGGACGGATCCCGGGCGATCCTTTTCGGCGGTCGAGGCGCTGATGGCGCGCTCCGTGACACCTGGCAGTGGAGCTTCGAGGCAGAGAGGTGGACCCAGCTCGAAGATACCGGTCCAGTGGCGCGCCGGTATCCCTGTATGGCGTACGACCTCATCAATCGTCGAGCGGTGCTCTTCGGAGGCGAAGACAGCGACGGACGACCTCTGGGTGACACCTGGGCGCTCACGCCCGCCGGTTGGGCTCAGATCGCGCACTTCGGTGCTCCAGCAAGCGTCGCCGCAGCCATGGTGGCGACTGACGTCGAACTTGTGGCGTTCGGCGGATTGATTGCCCCTGTGGCGCTGTCAGGTAGCACCTGGAGCTTCGATGGCCAGTATTGGACGCAGCGTCAGGACATGGGGCCTGCCGGGCGCTGGGCCCACAGCATGTGTTTTGATGAAGCGCGGCGGACGGTTATGCTCTTCGGCGGCACCACTTCCGCACCAGGCGGAGCCGCGGCGGACGTTCCCCTTGGCGATACGTGGGAGCACGACGTGGTCGAGCCAGCGGCGGCGCCTGGTGGCGGTGCCGCTGGGGCAGTAGGTGATGCCTCAGTTGCCGAGGTCACAGTCAACCCGAACCCGGTACAGGGCGCACCCGGCGTCCAGATGTCGATCAACGTGCGCCTGGACCGGTCTGTTCCCGTCACGACGTCCATCTTGCTTGTGTGGATGACCGCCGAAACGTTCCAAGCTTCGCAGCAGCCCGGCGCCCCGCCGCCGCCCGCCGCGCTGGTTCACGCGCTCCCGCAAATGCAAATACCTTCGGGGCAGATCGAGACGTCGCAGCAGGTGACCAATCCGCATCCAGCGCCTGGCGGTTTTGTCGTCGTGGCTGCGACCGGCAATGGAATCAAGAAGTGGTGCGAGGTTCAGGCAATCTGACGCGGGCTCATGGGTTGTTGGCCATGCCGGCAGTACTCGCCGAGGGCGCCGACGTGACGATGGCAGCTTAAGCCGACCAGTCAATTGCAGGAACGCTGCCAAGAGACTGCCGCTTTGAGAGCAGTCTGAACAGGAAGTGCCATCCTGTAATGGTCGACCCTGTCGATCCTGATTTCGGCCGAACGCGTCACGACCCCCGTGCTTGAGATCGCACGTCCGCTTCCGGGCAGACCAACTAGAACCCGCGATGTCGCCTGTGGGTCGGCGTCAGCCTGGCCGCCGACCTCCGCCGTGGTCAGCTGCGGGCACCCACCTCGGATACGGTCAACTTGTCGATTGCCTCGCATCGCCTGGACGGACCTGGCTCACCCGATGGCATCTCTTCCCTAGACGCCGCTGAGCAATTTGAGGCGGAGGAGACTCTCGGCGGTTGCGACGATGGCCTCTTCCGCCGATCTGGGAGTCCACCCCAACAGGCGTTGAGCCTTGGCGCTGGTCGCATTCAGATTGACGCCCAGCAGCGGCACGACTTGCTTGGCCTTTGGGTTGAACAGGGCACCGAACCGAACCAGCCAATTCGGCAGCGTCCGTGTCGATACGTTGCGCGCCGCGGGGCCGAGCCTCCTGCGGAGAATTTGCGAAACATCGCTCAGCCACATGCTTTGGCCCGCGATCGCTACAAAGCGTTGGCCGCTGGCCGCTGGCGTGGTCATCGCTCGCAAGTGCAAGTCAGCGACGTCCCTGACGTCGACGAAGCCGGAGTTGAGCTTGGGCGCCCCCGGCAGTCCTTCGAGGATCTCCTTGATCAATCGGATCGAGTGCGAATAATCGGGGCCCAGGGCCGGGCCGAGCACAGTCGTGGGGTTGACCGTGGCCATCTCCATCCCCTTGCCTTCGCGTTCGATGAAATTCCAAGCCGCCCGTTCAGCAAGCGTCTTCGATCGTTGATAGGGAGCGAGGTTGGCTGACAGGTCGCTCCAGTCGCCTTCGTCGAAGGGGCGGTTCATTGGTCCGTGGCCGCAACCTACTGCCCCAAAGGCCGATGTCAGAACGAACCGCTTGACGCCCGCACCGCGCGCCGCGCACAGCACACGGAGATTCCCATCGACGGCTGGCTTGATCCATTCATCGTCGGTGGCATACGTTCCCGACGGGGTCGACGAGGCGCAGTGGATCACGTACGTGCATCCTTCAACCGCTTCTGCCCACCCGTTGTCGGAGCCGAGATCCGCGGTGAAGAATGCAAGCATCTCGCCAGGTCGCGCTCCTCCGGCCTTGAGGTTTTCGCGGACCTCGGTTTCTCGTGACAGCGAGCGCACCGTCGTGCGCACGCGATAGCCATCGCGTAGCAGCGCCAGGATGCAGTGCTGGGCGATGAAGCCGGTGCCGCCTGTGACGAGTACCAGCTCGTTGTTCATTGGTGTGATCATCGGACGTCCGTCGTGTGGGGGCTCTCGAACCGGAAGCCGACCTTGGTGGCGATGACGACCTGGTGCCGGCAATCCTTGAAGGCGCGGCCCAGCAGTTCCTCATTGGTGTACGGGCCATATCCCTCAGCGGTGTCGAAGAAGTTGCAGCCCAGTTCCATGGCGCGATGAAGTGTGGCGATCGACTCGCTCTCGTCGGCTGGCCCATAGGACTGGCTCATGCCCATGCAACCCAGGCCGATGGCGCCGACCTCGAGCCCTTGGGTACCCAGTTTTCGTTTGCTCAAGCTCATTGGAAAGTTCGTTGGTCTTCGTGTTGCGACCGGATCGCCCTCGCCGGGGCTCATACCCTGGAGCGGAAAGCTGGTCGGAGGTCTTGCGGGAGTAGTCGAGAAGATAAGGTTGCAAGGCTGTACTGTGAATGCTTGAAAGTCCGCTTCACTTGCGCAATAGTCCGAACATGAGCGCAGATCCCTTTTCCGACATCCTCAAGCTCACGCGGGCGCAAAGCTTGTTGACCGGTGGCTTCTCTGCCAGCGGCAGGTGGGCGATACGGTTCCCTGCGCCGGACAAGATCAAGTTCTTCGCGGTCGTGAGAGGTCGTTGCTGGGTGCAGCTCGAGGGCCACTCCGAGCCCATGCGATTCGAGACCGGTGATGTCGGCCTGCTGTCCGCCCGCCGCTGGTCGATCCTCTCGAATGACATGGATGTGGAGCCGATGGATGCGATGGATCTGTTCTCGCGCGCGGGTCGCTCGACGGCGCAGATTGGTGACGGAAGCCAATTCGCACACATCGGCGGCCATGTCCTGCTGGACCCCGTCAGCGGGCCGCTGCTGCTCAGCGTCCTGCCCGCCTGGATCCACATACGGGCGTCTTCGCCGCAGGCGGCGGTCTTCAGTTGGCTGCTGGATCAATTGGTGGCGGAGCGCGCGGGCGAGCGACCGGGGGCGCAGTTGGCCTCGGCCCAGCTCTCGCAATTGCTGTTCATCCAGATCATGCGCGCGCACCTGGGTACCTCGGGGCCGCTGGCCGCCGGGTGGCTGCGCGCCTTGGGCGATGCTCGCATCGCTCCCGCGCTTCGACTGATGCATGACGATCCCGCGCGCGCGTGGCACCTTGAGGACCTGGCCAAGGCCTGCGCGATGTCGCGGACGACGTTCGCGTCTCACTTCAAGGCAGTGGCGGGCGTCGCGCCGCTGACCTACCTGACCGATTGGCGGATGCGGCTGGCCGAACGTGCGCTGGGAGAAGACGCCACGCCGGTGTCGGTCGTGGCGCAGACGCTTGGCTACACCTCCGAGAGCGCATTCAGCAATGCGTTCAAGCGGGTCACAGGTCGCTCGCCCAAGGCCTGCCGCGCGGCGCTGCGCACGCCTGGCGGCAAAGCAGCAGGATACTTGGCAGGACATGCTGGGACCTCCCCACGGCGCGGATCCGCCGGGCTGAAGTTGGGCCAGGAGGCGCTTGAGGTTGACTGACTGAGGCGGGTTCGCGCGGCCCACGCCACTTCGGAAAAGCAGCGGGAACGGCCGCTCGCCCGCGCCGGCGCCGGCGCCGAACGTCAGGTCTCGGGTAGCCTGATCGGCATCGCGAACGACGGCTCTGGGTCGGCGTCATCCTGGCCGCCGACCTCCGCCGTGGTCAGCTACGCTGCGGGCAGCGGTCGCTCGCCAAGTGACAGGCGTCGAGCGTCAGGCTGACGTTGACCGGGTCGCGAGTCGGCCAGGAGCTGCCGTTCGCGAAGGTCGGCTTCCAGGCAGTCTGTCGAAGCAGGACTTGGCGCTAGACCGCAGCCTGCACAGCGCGGCGGGGCGGGAATGGCGCGCGCCTTAAGGCGATGGCGCCGGGGCGGTCGTGGCCGCCGCAGCGCGGCAGGCCAGCGACCAGGCGACCGCGCGCTTGGCCAGCGCGGCCGTCGCGTCGACCACCGGCAGCGGCGAATTGAGATTGTTGAGGACGACGGGGATCTCAGTGCAGCCAAGGATGACGGCCGTGGCGCCGCGCTCCTTCAGCGACTGCGCGGCGGCCGTCAGCAGTCGGCGGCCGCCATCGAGGTCGCCGGACTTCACGGCCTCGATGCCCGGCGCCACGAACTCCAACATCTCGCGCGCCGTGGGCAGCAGCCAGTGCACGCGCGAGCGCGTGGCCGCGGCGCCGCGGTTGATGTACAGGCCCGAGGCCAGCGTGGCGTCGGTGCCCAGCAGGCCCACCTTGCCGCCGCCGCCGGCCAGGGCGACGGCGTCCTGGATGGCGGCGTCGACGAGGTGGATCATGGGCAGGCCCAGGGCGCCCTCGACCTCGTCGAACCACAGGTGCGCCGTGTTGCAGGCGATCACGGCCAGTCCGGCGCCGGCGGCCTTCAGTCGCAGGGCGCTGCAGATCATGGCCGCCAGCGGCGACGGCCCTTCGCCGCGGAACGCCCGCGTGCGATCGGGCACCTGGGGGATGGAGCTGACCACGACGGGCACGTGGTCCTGGTCGTTGCTGGCGGGCGTGGCGGCGATCATCTTGCCCAGGAAATCGATGGTCGCGAGCGGCCCCATGCCACCGAGCACGCCAACGATGCCGGCGGAGGCGGGCAGGTCGGCTTCGGACGCCGGCGCGGGGGGGCAGGTCGCTTGGGTCATGGTCGTGATGGCAGACGGACGAGCGGGCGGACGGGGTGGACTCAGCAGCCCGTCGCGGCCGCGGGGAGGGCAGCGCCGCCCTTCACGGAGGTCGGCGGAGACGGGGTCGCGGAGGCGGTCCCGGCCACCGCGTCGGGCGAGGCGGCGCGGCGCGGCGCGGTCTCCCAGCGCGCGATCACGGCGGTGGCGATGCTGTTGCCCACGACGTTGGTCATCGTGCGGCCCATGTCGAGGGCCTGGTCCACGGCGAGCACCAGAGCGACGCCTTCCACCGGCAGCCCGAACATGGGGGCGACCGCCGCGACCACCACCACGGAACCGCGCGGCACGCTGGCCATGCCCTTGCTGCTGAGCATCAGCACCAGGAGCATCATGAACTGCTGTCCCAGCGGCATGTCGATGCCGAACGCCTGCGCGATGAACACGGCGGCGAACGACTGGTACATCATCGAGCCGTCGAGGTTGAATGCGTAGCCCAGCGGCAGCGTGAAGCCGACGATCTTCTTGTCGATGCCGAACTGCTCGAGCTTCTCGGTCAGTCGCGGGAACGCGGCCTCGCTGCTGGCGGTGGAGAAGGCCAGCATGGCCGGCTCGCGGATCGAGCGCAGCAGCGCCGCCACCGGCTTGCCCAGGAATGCGTAGCCCACGGCGATCAGCACTATCCACAGCGCGGCCAGGCCCACGTAGAACGTGCCCACGAGCTTGCCGTAGGTGACCAGCAGGCCAATGCCCTTGACGGTGACGGCCGAGGCCAGCGCGCCGAACACGCCGAACGGCGCCGCGCGCATGACGAAGTCCGTCAGACGCAGCATCACGCCCATCATGCCGTCGACCATCGTGATCAGCGTGGCCACCGCGGGCACGTGCTTCAGCGCGTTCAGGCCCAGGCCGAAGAACACCGAGAACACGACGATCTCTAGGATGTCGTTGCGTGCCATCGCGTCCAGCAGGCTGGTGGGGAAGGCCTTGGTGACGACGTCCTTGAAGTTGAGGCCCGCGGTGTTCAGCCCTGTGCTGATCGGCGCGCCGCCGGCCACCAGGTGCAGGCCGGCGCCCGGCTGCAGCACGTTCACGAAAACCAGGCCCAGCATGAGTGACGCGAACGACGCGCACACGAACCAGCCGATCGAGCGTAGCCCGATGCGCCCGATGTCTCGATCGCTGCGCATGCCGGCCAGGCCCGACACCAACGTCGCGAACACCAGCGGCGCGATGATCATCTTGATCAGCCGCAGGAACACGTCCGTGAGGATCGAATAGTAGCCCGCGATCGTCTTGGCGGACTCCGCGTCGGCGGCCGTCTCGTGGCTGATGTAGCCGGCCAGGATGCCGGCGATCATGCCGATCCCGATGTACAGAGTCAGTCGATTCTTCATGATGGTCGATCCGCTTGGTTGATCGCGCTCCGACGGGAACGCACAGTCGACGGAATCGACTCAAACCCTCGATCGACTCCGCCAGCGGATGGTAGGGAGAACGACTTTCGCGGACGATGCGGGGCCCGCATCCACCAATGCGGCCGCCGCATACCGCCGGAGCGTCATGCGGCCGGCGACTGCTCCCGCAGGCCGGTCCACAGAGTGGAGACAAGGGGGTTGCGGGCCGACGCATCCCGGTAAACCCTGAGCTCAAGTTCGAGGCACCATTCGGCGATGCCGGCCTGAACCAGCTCGCCGCGTGCGAACTCATCGACCACCGCGCTGCGCGGCAGCCACGCGATGCCCTGCCCCGCAATGGCCATCTTCTTCAGCAGCTCCGCCATGTCCGATTCGTAGCGACGCTCGAGCGGGGGCAGCGACCTTGCGCGCTTGAGCAGGAAGGCCAGGCACCGGCCGAAGTAGCTCGTCTCGGCATAGGCCAGCAATGGGAGCGCGCGACTACCGGACACCGTCATGCGGAAGGCGGGATTGCCGCGCTCGTTGGGCCTACTCACCGGCATCAGCACGTCGGTGCCGACGGTGAGGTGCTCGTACTTGGCCGGATCGAGGTGCAGCGGCAGTTCGGGGTGGTGGTACGCGAACATCAGCTCGCAGTTGCCGTTGGCCAGCGCCAGGATGGAGTCGTGCACGTTGGTTGGCGTGACGCGGGTGCGGATCCCCCTGAACTGCGGCGCCAGCGAGGCCAGCCACCGTGGCAGGAACGTCAGGGCGATCGTGTGGCCTGCCGCGATCTGCAGACCCACGCCAGGCATGCGGCGCTCGTCGCGGATGACGGCGCGGGTGTCGAACAGCTTGATCAGGATCTCGTCGGCCGCCTCCTTGAACAGCCGGCCCGCGCGCGTGAGCGTCGGCGGGTAGCTGCTGCGGTCGACGAGATCGGCGCCCACCCACTGCTCGAGCGCCTGGATGCGACGACTGAATCCCGACTGGGTGACGCTCCTGATCTCCGCCGCGCGCGAGAAGCTCTGGGTCTGGGCCAGCGCGACGAAGTCCTCGATCCACTTGATTTCCATGATGACCCCATCATGCCTCATGGCCTCCGCACGCCGCCTGCGCGTTCGCGTCAGATATCGTCCACCTGACGTTCTTGTCGAATATCGAATGCGTAGCTCCCCGCAGTACGTCGGCCTCAGCCTGGTCACCAGTCCTAACCCGCGTCGGCCATGCTTTCGACAGCGGTCGGACGCCGGCATGGGCATGCCGAACCACGGGGCGGTCGGCGGCCAAGGCCCATGCCGGCCACAAGCAGACTTCATTGGCCGTCGGCTTTAGGGCAGCTAGACTGACGGCACGAAGTTGCTACCGACGTCGATCGCCGCGCTCCAGATCGCTGCTCTTGGCAGTCAGATTTTTTTCGGGATCAGCTTCCGTCCGCTGCTGCTAGCTTCTCCGGTCTTGCAGCCGAGTTTGGCGGAATACCAGGGGCTTCATCGAGGCATCTGGCTGTCCACGGTCGCCGTGGTCGCGCTAACTGTGCTCGCGGTCGGGGTTCAGACACGGGGCTCCGCATCTCGAACAACTTTAGGTCGCACACACGCTCTGCTGGTGGTCGCTCCGACTGTCGGCCTTTTGTTGTTTTGGTTGTGGCTGCAGCACGGCACGTCTTGGTAGAACATGGCACTGCGACTGCCCGTCGGCCTCAGGCGGAGTCGGGCCAAGAGCGAAAGGTCGCGTAGGTCGGCTATCTAACCCTCAACCTCTACCCAAAACATGTTCGTGAAGCGGCTATCCATTGTCATGATCGTCGCGCTTGCAGTCTCTAGCGCCAGCGCGCACCCGGTCGGGTCGCCTGCGCTTTTCGATGCGATGAGGCGCCAGATGGAGCGTGCGCAAGAAGGCGTGAAGGGAACGGAGGCGTTTCAAAGCGATCTGCATCCAGTCGCGAATGCGCGTGACCCTGTGACTAAGTTTTACCTCGGGAACTTTCTGGTCAACACGGACAGGGCTTCGGCCAAGGCCCCGTTGAAAGAGTCGGCGATGGCTGGCTGTGCGGGTGCCGCAGGCGCGTTGGCGCTGCTCCTGTCCAAGGATGACGTCGTCGAGAGCAAGAAGTGGCGTCAGATCGCTGTCGAAGGCGGGGACGCCATGGCGATGGTGTTGACGAGTGGTGCATACAAGTCCGGCGCCTTCGGTGAGGAGATAGATCCGGCTGCCGCGCTCGCATGGGCTGATCTGGCTTGGAGGCAGACGTATTCGACTGCCATTCGAGCCATATCGGCTCTTGGTGTACGTGGCGCGGGCGCTGGGTGGGCCGCTGAGGCCTCTATGATTCGCTCGATGAACCATGGCCGATAGCGGCCAGAAGCAGAAGTTCGTCAGCGCCAGCTTGCCGGCAGCATGAGTGGGTGCCCGGTGGCGAACAGGCAAGACGCGCGATCGCTCAAGTTCGGCTGCACTACCCGAAGCGAAGTGGCAGTTCCGCAGCGGTTGCTGAAGTCGCCCCCTTCGGCTAAATCGACGGCTTTCCGGCCACAAGCTGTCATGTGCCCCTGTTGGCTAACGACCGGCTTGGTAGTCGGCTCCAGGAGCGCATGGGCGATCTCACCTCGTGGTTTAGCGCTCGCCGTCCTGCTTTGCGGCCGAACTCCCAGGCCGAACAGGCTTGTTGCTGCGAATCGGCGGCGGGATGGCGTAGTCGAACGGCGGCAAGGCCTTGATGGCGGACTTCGTTGCGCCGGGCAACACGAATTCTCCGTCGCGCTCATCCAACTGCGCGACGGGAATGGCGACTTGATGACGGTTGAGGCCGACGAAGCCGCCAGCGCCGATGATGACGGTCGACACCGTGCTGCCGGGCCCCACGATGAGATCGTCGATCTTGCCGACCTGCTCGCCGTCCTCGTTGTACACCGTCTTGCCCAGGATCTGCCGCTTGGCACTCCAGCCTGCGGTCACGACCTCCACATGGGTGACCTCGAGGCCAATGGTCGTGGTGCCCGCAATCTGTGCCTGGACGCAGGGGGCAGTCAGGAGCGCCGCCAGGGCCGGCAGTGCCAGCAAGGTCGTGGTGAACGAAAGTTTCATGTCTATTCCTTTGTTTGATGAAGTAGGTGCGCTCCGCTCGAGAGCTTCGAAGGAACGAAGGTCGTCTTGTTGCGAGCGGTGACGAGCTAGCGTGCGACGCGTGCCAGTTGGCGTTCTTCGGTCTGCGCCATCGACGCTTGGCGAAGGCGTGCCCGTTCAATTGCGGCATCGCGACCCATTCCGTCGACGACCATGAGGTATTTCGCGTACGTGTCGACCGCGGGAAAGTCGTTGGCGTCGGCGTTCTTCTCGAAGACGCTACGGCTCGTGCCGTCGACGACCGCCTGGTACCGCGCATAGGCGTCGTCCGCGTGCCGGTCCACCGTGGCTGGCTGGTTGGGAGCGGCGTAGTCGGTCGGCCGGCCGGTATCGGCGAAGGCGCCGGCGCTCGCGGCGATGAGGATTGCTGCGGCCAGCGCAGGCTTGATGAAGAGGGTCATGATGATTTGGAGGTGATAGCGCCTCACAGGGTCGGGGGAGGCATTTGGGGAAGATCTGGGGCAACGACCACGGAGTCCGGCATGCGGTCAGGCTAGGACGAAGGTCGGCGCAAGTCGTCAGCGAAACGTCGTGGTTCGGTCGCGATGTCCACTGCCTCGGCTTCCGGTTGGGGTCGATGCAGTTCAGCTCGCACCGTCGACCCCCGGCTGCACATGACTGGCCTGTGTCAGCAGCCAGGCGATCAGCGATATGCCGCTCGTGAATTCGTGACTGGCGCCCGTCGAGACATGTTCGATGCGACCGATCCACAAGCCTCTCTCGGGCCGGGCGTCCCGGTGAAGTTGCACGACATAGGCGCCGGCGGCGGGGTAGGTGGTGAGCGAATCCAGCATGGCCGAAGTGTGCGTGGCCGCTGGGCGACGTGGCGTCTGGATTCGGTCGTGATTCCGTCTTGAACGGGCCTGGCTCGAGCGGCGCGACATAGAGTTCGTTGCGCCATGAGTGACTTCGCCCCCCTTCGCGCCCGCTTCGGCCCCTTTCAAATCGACGAGCCAGAGGGCCGCCTGATCCGCGGCGGGATGCGCGTCGAGCTGTCGCCCCGAGCATTCGCCGTGCTGTGCGAGCTCGTGCGTCGACCCAACCAGCTGGTGCCGGACGCGGTCCTGCTGGATCGGGTCTGGGGTCATCGACATGTCAGCGAATCGGTCGTCCGGACCGTGGTCAGCCACTTGCGGCAAGCGCTCGGTGACGACCCGCGGAATCCGCGCTATGTCGAGACGGCAACGCGCCGTGGCTACCGCTTCGTGGCCGAGGTGCGGCTGGACGGCGGTCTGCCGGCGCCCACCGATGCGCACCCGGTCGCCCCTGTGGCTGCGGCGCAGATGCCGGTGAAGACGTCGACTCTCGTCGGTCGGGAGACCTCGTCGCGCATGCTCCGGGAAGCGTGGCAAAGGACAGCTGGCGGCTCACGCCAACTCGTGTTCGTCTGTGGCGAGGCCGGCATCGGCAAGTCGGCGCTCGTCGACGACTTCCTGGCCGCGCTGCCGGACGGCACGGCGGTGGCGCGGAGCCAATGCGTCGAGCACTACGGGCCGGCCGAGCCTTACATGCCGCTTCTCGAGGCATTGAACGCGCTGTGTCGCACCGCCATCGGTTCCACCCTGCGTCAACGCCTCCCGCTTGTCGCCCCGACGTGGCTGCTCCAGATGCCGTGGCTGATGGACGCGGAAGATCGGCGCACGCTCCGCCAGGAAGCCGGCGCCGCCACCCAGGATCGCATGCTGCGGGAATTGGGCGAGCTGCTCGACCGCTCGGGAGACGCGGCGCCGATGGTCGTCGTGTTCGAGGACCTGCACTGGAGCGACCATGCGACCGTGCAGGCACTCTCGTTCATCGCGCATCGACGGACGTCGTCGCCGCTTCTGATCATCGGCACGTTTCGCCCCACCGAACTCATCATCCAGCAGCATCCGCTCGCCTCGCTGCGACATGAGTTCAAGATGCGGCGGCTTTGCCAGGAGATCGCGCTGGAACCCTTGTCCCAGCGCGACCTGGGCGAATGGCTGGAGCGCCAATTCCACGCTCGCGTTCCCGATGAGTTCACGCAAGCGCTGCACGACCTGACCTCGGGGCTGCCGCTCTTCGCCACGCACGTGATCGAGGAGTGGGTCGAATCGGGCGTCACGGGCCCCGTCCAGGACACCCTTGTGCTTCAGGCGTCACGCGAACGCGTCGTGCCGGGAAGCATCGTCCAGACGATCGAGCAGCATGTCGCCCGCTTGACGCCTGGGGAGCAGCGGATGCTGGGCGCCGCGAGCGTCGGCGGGAACGAGTTCTCGAGCCTGAGCCTGGCCGAGGTGCTCGAGCGAGACCCGACGGAGATTGCCGGCGAACTGGAGATCCTCGCCGGCAGGGTGTCATGGCTGCGCGCCGCGGAAGTCCCGGCGCGGCGCGATGGCAGGATCGACATGCGCTACGCATTCCGCCATTCCTTGTACCGGCAGGCCATCGCGCAAAGTCTGCCCGTGTCGCTGTCGATCGCCTGGCACAAGGCGTGGGCCGGCGCCCTCGAGCGGAATCATGAAGGAGATGGATCCGAGCGGGCGGCACAGATCGCGCTGCATCTCGAGAGGGGCCGCGAGCCTGTGGCAGCGGCGGCACGGCTCGTCAACGTCGCCCGGCGCGCGATCGAGCGCGGCGCGCCGGGGGAGGCGATCCGCGCAGCGCGCCACGGCCTGGGGCTGCTGGCGAACGCACCAGATCGCCCGTGCGAGCAATTGCTGCGTGTCCTGGAAGCCGTCGCCTTGACCCGCATGCACGTCGTCTCCACCCCTGAAGTGGCGGACGCCTTCGCACGAACGAGCGCGCTCGACGACATCGTCGGCCCGGCCCGCCTGCGCGCCATCCATGGCCGTTGGTGGGTCGGCTTCTCGCGTGGACAGTTCGGCCCGGCGCGGCGCATCGCGGCGGACATCCGCCGACAAGCGGACGAGTCGGACGACCCCGTGGCAGCGGCCATCGCTCGATGCGCGATGGGAATGACGCTGGCGATGGAAGGCGACCTGACCGGCGCCCGTGCCGAACTGACCCCAGTGATCGCCATGCAGGTGGCAAGCCGGACCGACGCACCGATGGAGCCCTTCGTGCAGGAACCGGCCGTCGACGGCGGCGCGACGCTCGCGCTCCTGAGCTGGATCGCGGGCGACTTCCCCGCGGCGCGGCCGCAGGCGCGGCATGCGATCGACCTGGCGGTCGAGCTGCGGCATCCGCTGAGCGAGGTCTCCGCGCTGTATCTTGCGGCCTCCCTGCATGCGCTGGCAGGCGAGTTCGATGCAGTCGACACGCTGGTGGGACGCGTCCACGCCGTCATCGAGGCTCATGCTCTCTCGACGACCTCGTCGGGCTTCGACTGGCTGCGCGGACGCGCCCTCGTGGCGCAAGGCTACCCCGACGAAGGCCTCGCGCTGATGCGAGACGCGGCGGCAAGCGCGACCCGCTGCGGGCTGCTCGTCACGCTCGACGGCTTTCACTACCACCACGCGGATGCCTGCCTGGTCGCGGAGAGGCCGGACCTGGCGGAGGCGTCGGCCCGCGAAGGGCTGGCGCTGGCCGAAAGCAGCAACATGCGCCTGCTGGAGTCGGCGCTGTGGCTGCGGCTCGCGCTGTCGCTGCTGGCGCAGGGGGACGCTCCCGGCGCCCAAGCTGCCGGCCTGAGGGCAGTCGCGATGGCTCGAACCCAGGGCGCAGCCTTCTTCGAGATCCAGGCCCGTGCCGCCGCGTTCGCGCACGGCTGGCCCGTCGACGAGCCGGAGCGTCTCGCTGCGTTGCTGGAAGCCGGCTCCGGGGATCCGAGTCCGCTGCTCGAGGTCATTCGCGCGCAGGTCGATTGACCCAACACGCGGAAGGGCGCTTGCATCGGCGTGTCCCTGGCCGCAGGCACTCGCTGGGCGCCATCCAGACGGCTTCGAGACGGCACGCCTCGAATCGCGTCGCGACACTGGGTTCATGCCGCTTCGATGTCGATCCGGCACTTTGAAAATCAGGAATCCCTCATGAAGACGATCACCCTCGCTACTCTTGCCGCCACTGCCGTCCTCGCCATGAACGCCGCGAGCGCCGCCGATTTCGCCGGTGCGTATGTCCAGCTCGATGGCGGCCTCGCCCACACCAAGGCCACCGGCACCTACCAGGCCGACAAGAAGGACGTCGGCAGCGCCGGCGTCGAAGGCGGCTACCTCTGGAATGTCGGCCACGACGTGCTGATCGGCTTCGACGGCTTCTTCGACTACAACGGCCGCGAGAACCACGACACTGCCGCCGGCGGCCAGACGAAGTACGGCAGCAACGTCTACGGCTCCGACTTCGTCGGCGGCTACCAGATCGACTCGAAGTGGTTCGTCTACGGCAAGCTCGGCGCGGCGCACGTCAAGGGCATCGAGGGCGCCGACGGGTTCAGCAAGACGGCGCTGCACTACGGCACGGGCGTGCAATACGAGGTCGCGCGCAACCTCGCCGTCGGCGTCGAGTACACCAACACGCACGCCAAGGAACACGACAACCGCCTGAACAACGACAACACGATGCTGACGCTGTCCTATCGCTTCGGCGAACTGCACCTCTGATCCCGATCGGGCGCGCCGGCGCCTGGGGAACCACGGGAACAGCCGGACGGCGATAATCCAGGCTGTTTCCCGCAAGGCCCCCCGCGTGCCCGCCACGACGCCTCCCTCGAATTTCGCGCGCCTGCATTTCGACGAGTTCGAACTCGACGAAGCCAATGCCAGGCTGTTGCGACATGGCAAGGCGGTCGCGCTTGCGCCGACACCGTTCAACGTCCTGTGCGTGCTGGCGCGCCAGCCGGGCGCGTTGTTGACGAAGGAAGTGTTGCTCGACACGGTCTGGGGCCATCAATTCGTCAGCGAATCGGTGCTCAAGACAGCCGTCAGCGACCTTCGCCTTGCGCTGGGTGACAGCCCGCGCGAGCCGCGGTTCATCGAGACCGTCTCGCGCAAGGGCTACCGCTTCATCGCGACGCCCGGGAAGCCGTCCGACGAGCGGCCGGCATCTGCGCAACCGGCCTTGCCGTCACTGCCGTCCGCGCCGGCATCGACAGCGCTCGTAGGACGCGACGATGCCGTGAGCCGCCTGGGCCGCGCCTGGCAACGGGCGTGCGGCGGGCAGCGCGCGGTGTTCTGGATCGCCGGAGAGCCGGGGATCGGCAAGACTTGCGTCATCGAGCATTTCCTTGCCGGCCTGCCGGGCGTCGCGCGTGCACGGGGCCAATGTGTCGAGCACTACGGCGCGGGCGAACCGTATCTGCCCGTGTTGGAGGCGCTGGCCGACCTGTGCCGCAGCGACCCCGCGTTGCCCGATCTGCTGCGGACCGTGGCCCCCACCTGGCTCCTGCAACTGCCCTGGTTGAGTTCCGCGGAAGAACGCGAAGCCTTGCGGCGCGAGCTGGCCGGCGTCGGCCCCGAGCGCATGCTCAGGGAAATGGGCGAGTTGCTCGATCGGTACACGGCGCAGCGTCCCTTGCTGCTGGTGACCGAGGACCTGCATTGGAGCGACCGCGCCACCATCCAGTTGATCGACCACGTGGCGCGGCGCCGAGGTCCGGCACGCCTCATGTGGCTGGCCACTTTCCGGGTGGCCGAGGTGGTTGCCCAGGAGCATCCGCTCAATCCACTGAGGCGCGAGCTGCGCATGCACCGCCTTTGCGAGGAGCTGGTGCTCGATCCGTTCTCCGAGGCAGAGGTCGCCAGCTACGTGGCCTGTCAGCTGCCCGAGCTCGCGGGCAACGAGGGCTTCGTGCGCGCCCTGCACGAGCGCACCGATGGAGTGCCGCTGTTCGTGTCGTCGGTCGTCTCGGAAGTGCAGGATCGCGGCGGCGATGCCCAGGCGGGGGATGCATGGCTCGCCGAAGCCGCGGTCCCCGAGAATCTTGCGGCCATCATCGATCACTACATCGCCAGGCTGGGCGACGACCAAAGGCAATTGTTGGCGGCGGCGGCGGTTTGTGGCGTGGCTTTCCGGGTAGACACCGTGGCCGGGGCGCTCGGGCGCGATGCTGCGTCGGTCGCGGCGGCTTGCGACCAGCTGGTGCGCGAGCATGTGTGGCTCGTGGCACCGCGGGCCGCGGTCAACGTCGTGCCGGAACTCGGGTACTCGTTCCGACATGCGCTGTTCCGGCAAGTGCTGCATGACCGCACGCCGTCGGCGGTGCGCACGCAACTGCACCGCGACGTGGGCATGGCCCTGGAACGCGAGCGCGCTGAGGGCATCCCGGTCGCAGCCTCCGAGTTGGCCATGCACTTCGACCGCGGCCGCCAGCCGCTGACGGCGCTGGGCCACTACGCCCAGGCGGCAGAGGCCGCATTGCAGAATTTCAGTCCCGCGACGTGCATGGGCTTCACGGAGCGTGGCTTCGCGTTGCTCGGCCAGGCCCCCCAAGGCCTGGAGCGTGACACGCTCGAGATCACGCTGGCGATGCTGCACGGAGTCGCGGCATTCCACGCGGCGGGTGTCGGCACGGAGGCGAAGGAGGCCTTTGACCGGGCCTACGCCTTGTTGCCTCGCGTTCCTGACCATCCCCTGCGGGGCCGCCTTCTCCATGGATTCGGCTACCTGCTCGGCCTGCGTGGCGACTATGAGCGTGCGCTTGAGATTGCAGCGCAGGCGCAGGCTTTGGCGGCCGAGTCGGACGATCCGATGCTGATGCTGGCGGCCTGCTTCGTGCTCAGCCAGGCGCATCATCTGCGGGGCCAATCGAAAGCCGCGCGCGAGTGGATCGAGCGAGGCCTGGAAATCGCGGCGCCGCTGGGGATCGCCGCCAGCGATGTCTTCGCCGCCGACCCGCAGGTCACGCTCCTGGGCATGCTCGCCATCGAGTGCGTCCGCGGCGGCCAGATCGAGCAAGGCCGAGCGCTGGTGCGGCGATCGCAGGCCCGTGCGGAGGAGCTGCACCAGCCGATGACCCAGCTGGTCGCGCTTTGGCACGAAGCGTTGTTCGAGGTCCGCCTGGACAACCCCGAGCGGGTGGCCACACTGGCCAGTGAGATGGAATCCCTCGTCGACGAGTTCTCGCTCGGACAAGGCCGTACCGGCTGCCGATGGTTCGGGGGCTGGGCCCGGTCGCATCAGGGCGCGCCGCTGGAAGGCTATCGCGCGATCCGCGAGGCGTACGAAGAGAACACGCGCCTCGGCATGCGGGTTGGCGCGAGCGAGGTGCTGGGCTATGCCGCGGAGGCACTGCTTCAGGCCGGTGACCTCGAAGCAGCCGACCGCCAGGTGCGCGAGGCGCTGGAAGTGGCCGATGAGCTGACAGAGCGCGTCTACCTGCCGCACCTGTTGGTCACCCGGGCGGCCATCGAGCGTGGCAGGGGCCACTTGGACAAAGGCGCCAAGTTCGTCCGGCTTGCGGTCGACGAAGCGCGGAGCCAGGGCGCGCCCTGGCTCGAGCTGATGGCGCTCGTCGAGGTTTGCGACCACGCCGGACCCGCCGCGGGCGAGTGGACGCGTCTCGCGGCGCTTGCTGACAGCCTTCCCGAGGCGGCGCAGACCCGACCCGTGCTGCGCGCCCGCAGGCTGCTGCTGGATCACGCCGCGGGCTGACGCCTCAGCGGCGCCTGGCCAGCCACTGCTCGAGCATTTCCTTCGCGACGGCGAGCAGCGCTGGTCCGGTGACCAGGCCCGACAGGCCGAAGGCGCCGAAGCCGCCGATGCAACCCATGAGCACCCAGACGAAGGGCAGCCGGATCCCGCCACGCGCCACCATGGGTCGCACGATCTTGTCGCCGCACAGCAGCACGACCGTGCCAAGCACGAGGGACATCAACGCAGTTGCCTGCAACCCCTTCATCGCCAACATGAGCGCCATCGCGCCGACCGCCGCATAGCCCAGGAACGGCACGGCTGCCATCGACCCGGTGATGGCGGCCCAGACGAGCGCGCGCGGTGTGCCCGCCACGGAGTAGGCGACTGCCGCGGCAGCCGCGTCGAACAGGCCGACCACGAGCATGCTGTTGACGCTGGCGCGCACGGCCTGGGTCGCCACCTCGAGGTAGCGCGGCGCGCTGGCACCCAGCGAGCGTGCCAGTAGGCGGGTCATCTCCCGGGTGAGCCGGTCGCCTTGGCGGTAGAAGAAGAACAGCAACAGGATGGCGAAGCCGATCATCAAGGCTTGCTGCAACGCGAAGGCCGCAAGCGATTGAGCCCAGCCAAGCATCGTGGCAGGGGTGGCATGGCGGGCAAGGAGGGCCAGGCCGTCTGGATGCGGCGTGCCTGCCTGAACAGGCCATCCCGAAGGAGAGGCCGCCAGTGTGGACAGCCAGGCCGGCGCGGCGATGCCCCGGACGCCGGCCCCGGCCAGCCCGAGCAGCACCGAGCGGATCTCGTCGACGAGCGCGGCGCAGGCGAACACCAGCGGTGCGAGCACGAAGACGGCGATCGCGATGGTGAACGTCGCGGCAGCCAACCCGCGCCCCAGCCTCGGCGGCACGTGCCGGCGAGACCTCGCGTACAGCGGCCAAGTTGCCACCGCGATCACGCAAGCGGCGGTGATGGCCTCGAGAAAGCCGTGGACGATCCAGGCGGAAAGCAGGAGCACGGCGGCGGCGAGCAGCCTGCCGGCGCGCGGCTTGAGGGTCGATGAAGGAGTCGCGAGGTGCATCGGGAAGGCTGCATGCGTCCGTCGCATGCAGCGATGGTGATGCTAGAGCTGAGGTGTCTTCGAGTCGTCAGCGAACCGTCTCGATTCGGTGTGCACCCGAGTTGCGACGGAATCGCGACGGTTCGCTGACGACTTCAAACGGGCGCAAACCTACCGTAGCGACCTGCCACTTCGATCCTGCACGCAATGGCCCTCAACCCTGAATCCAGATACCCCAACCGGCGCGCCTACGTCCTGAAGATGCGCTCCGATGCGAGACGCGACGAGTTCACCGGACGCATCGAGAACCTCGTCACCGGCCTGCAGCGCGAGTTCGCGTCCGTGCATGACCTCGTCGTCTTCATCGCCAGCGACCTCGAGGTCGCCGCCGGCGAGCAGGCGACACGCGATGACGACGATTGAGTCGCCGCATGTCGACCGAACCGCGACGTTTCGCTGACGACTTCCGACCTGCCGGCCCCTACGCTGGCGGCACCGCGACATCCAACAAGCCCATGCCCATGCCACCCATGACATCCACTCTCTCGCTGCGGCCCGTCGACGGCGCCAAGTCGCGTCGTCGCGCCGAACGGCTCGCCAGCCTTGTCGGCGTCGCCGCCGTCGCTGCGGCCGTCGCGCTCGTCCTTGCCGGGTGCTCGACGCCGGTGCTGCATCCCGCTGTCCCGGTGGCCGCGAAGTTCGCCGCCGACGCGACCCAGGTCGAGCCGGAAGCCCAATGGTGGGAGGCCTTCCAGGATCCCGTGCTGGGTGATCTGGTGCGCCGCGCGGCGGTCGAGAATCGCGACGTCCGGATCGCCGCCGAGCGTCTGCGCGAGGCGCGCGCCGGCGAGACGATCAGCCGGTCGTTCCTCGCCCCCAGCGTGAGCGCCGTCGGCGGTGGCAGTGACAAGACCAGCGGCTACGGCTCCGCGGTCCGCCAGGGCATGCCCAATCTGCGCAGCGCCAGCGCGGGCCTGGACGTCTCGTGGGAGCTCGACATCAGCGGCGGCCTGCGCGCCGGCGCGCAGGCCGCCGCAGCCGACAGGCTGGCGGTCGAGGATGGCGTCCGCGGGGTGCGGCTGCTCGTGATGTCCGACGTCGCCACCAACTACTTCAACCTGGTGGGCGCGAGGCGCCAGCTCGAGACCCTGCACGGCATCTCCGCCGCGCACGACCAGACGCTGCGCCTCGTGCAGGCCCGATTCCGCGCCGGCCTGGCGACGCCATTCGACGTCGAGCGCGCGCAGGCCGCCGCCGATTCCGCGCGGGCACAGATCCCGCCGCTGGAGACGGTGGCCGCCGTGTCGCGCCACCGCATCGCGGTGCTGATCGGCGACCAGGCGTTCAACGCCGCGGCCATCGTGCCCTGGCAAGGCCAGGCGACGGTGCCCGACGCGAAGCCGGGCGAGCCGGCCGCGCTGCTGCAGCGCCGGCCCGACGTCCTGGCGCTGATGGCACAGCTCGACGCCGCCAATGCGCGTCGCAAGCAGGCCCAGGCCGAATGGTTCCCGCGTCTGTTCCTCGATGCCTCGTTCGGCGGCCAGAACGTCAGCGCGAACGGCATCGGACTCGGCACGACCCGGTTCATGAATGTCGCGGGGCTGCTCGCCATGCCGATCTTCAACGCCGGGCGCACGCGCGCGGTCAACGAGGTGGCCGAGAGCAGCCAGCGTGAGGCACTTCTGCGCGCCGAGGACGGCATCGTCCGCGCGCTGGAGGACGTGGAGAACACCCTGGTCACGCTGTCGGACGAGCGCCAGCGCGCGGAGTCGCTGCAGTCCGCCGCGAAGGCCGCCGATGCGGCCCTGGCCCACGCCCAGTCGCTCTACGACCGCGGCCAGATCGACCTGCTCCCGCTGCTCGATGCCCAGCGCTCCGCGCTTGGCGTGCGCCTGAGCGCCAACGACAGCAACACGCAGCTGCTGCTCGACAGCGTCCAGCTCTACAAGGCCCTGGGCGGCGGCTGGCAAGTGTTCGAGCCGGCCGCACCGTCCACCGCCCATCCCGTTGCCGCCGGCGCCAGCCAGGCGTCGCATTCCTGAATCCCGCACATCCAAGAGGAACTGCCTTGAAAAACCGTCTTACCGCGGCCGTCGCGTTGCCGATCGCCGTGATGCTCTCCGCCTGCAGCCCGGACAAGCCGCCCGTCGAGGGCCCGCGCCCGGTCCGGATCGCCGAAGTCCGCTACGACGCCGCGCGCGAAGCCAACCGCTACGCGGGCACCGTGCAATCGCGCTACGAGGTCGAACAGGCCTTCCGCGTGGGCGGCAAGGTCGTCCAGCGCAAGGTCGATGTCGGTCAGCTCGTGCACGAAGGCGACATCATCGCCGTGCTCGACGACGCCGACTATCGCCTGGCCGAAGACGCGGCGCGCCAGCAGTGGCAATCGGCCGTCACGCAAGCACGCCAAGCCGAATCGGACCGCAAGCGCCTCGCCAACCTGAAGACCGACGGCTCGGTGAGCGTGTCCGACGACGAGCGCGCCACGAGCGGGGCACAGACCGCACAGGCCAACGAGGAAGCCCAGGCACGCCAGCTCGAGCTGGCCAGCAATCGTCTGAAGTACACGGTCCTGCGCGCCTCGCGCAGCGGCGTGGTGACGGCCGTGCGCCTCGAGGTCGGCCAGGTGGTACCCGAAGGACAGCCCGTCGTCACGATCGCCGACCCCACCGCGGCCGAGATCGTTGTCGACGTGCCGGAGGACCAGCTGGCCACGTTCAGGCAGGCTAGGTTCAAGGCCACGCTCGCGAGCGCGCCGGACGAGCGATTCGAAGTGGCATTGCGTGAGCTGTCGCCGGAGGCGGCGGCACAGACCCGCACCTATCGCGCCCGCCTGAAGCCGGCGGCCGGCCACGCCTTGCCGCTGGGCGCGACCGCCACGCTCGAGGCCGATCGCGTGGTGTCGGACGCCGCGGTGGCCGTCCTCCCCGCCAGCGCGCTCACCCAAAGCAGCGGCCAGCCCGCGATGTGGGTGGTCAAGCATGCCGGCAAGGACACCGTGGGCACCGTGCAGCTCGTGCCCGTGAAGGTCTACGGCTATCGCAACGACGACGTCCTGGTGTCGGGCCCGGCGCCCGGCGAAAAGGTCGTCACCGCCGGCGTGCAGAAGATGGCCCCCGGCCTGAAGGTGGCGCTGCCCGCAGCCGCGCTCGCCGACGCCAACAACACGCAGCAGGTCGCGCGATGAACTTCAATCTCACCGAGTGGGCGCTCAAGCATCGCGCCGTCGTCCTGTTCCTGCTGCTCGTCGTCGCCATCGCCGGCGTGCTGAGCTTCACCAAGCTGGGCCAGCTCGAGGATCCGAATTTCTCCGTGCCCTCGATGACCGCGACGGTCATCTGGCCGGGCGCCACCGCCCAGCAGGTGCAGGACGAGGTGCTCAATCGCATGGAGAAGAAGTTCGAGCAGATCGACCACTTCGAGAAGGTCGTCACGTTCGCGCGGCAGGGCTTCGGCGGCATGACGCTCACGGTCAAGGGCGGGACGTCGAGCGCCGCGCAGCGGGAAGCCTGGTACCAGGCGCGCAAGAAGCTCAACGACCTGCGTCTTGAAATGCCCGAGGGCGTCGTCGGGCCGATCGTCAACGACGAGTACGGCGACGTCTACAGCCTGATGTACGCGGTCAAGGGGGACGGCATCAACCACGCCGACCTGTCCGACGTGGCCGAGGACATCAAGCGCGGCATGCTGAAGGTGACTATGGTCAAGAAGGTCGACGTCATCGGCAAGCAGGAAAAGCGCGTCTACGTCGAGTTCTCGCACGAGCGCCTGGCCACGCTGGGCATCACCCCGCTGGCCATTGCCGAGAGCCTGAAGAGCCAGAACGCGATGATGCCCGCCGGCCAGGTCGACACCCACGGCGACCGCGTGATGGTGCGCGTGAGCGGCCAGTTCACCAGCCTCGACGACATCCGCAACGTGGCCGTCGCCGCCGGCGGCCGGACGATCAAGCTGGGCGACGTCGCCACCGTCACGAGCGGCTACGAGGATCCGCCGACCTACACCGTGCGCCACAACGGCCAGCCGGTGCTGATGCTGGGCATCTCGATGACCAGCGACGGCAACGTGGTCGCGCTAGGCAAGGCGATGGAGACGGCGGTCGCCAAGATCCAGTCGGAGCTTCCGCACGGCGTGGAGCTGGAGCGCGTGGCCGATCAGCCCACGACGGTGAAGGACGCGGTCTGGGACTTCGAGCACTCGCTGATCGAGGCGCTGATCATCGTGATCGCGGTCAGCCTGGCCAGCCTGGGCTGGCGTGCGGGCCTGGTGGTGGCGCTGTCGGTGCCGCTGGTGCTGGGCGGCGTCGCCATCGTGATGCTGGCTTGCGGCTGGAACCTCGAGCGCATCTCGCTCGGCTCGCTGATCATCGCGCTGGGCCTTCTGGTGGACGATTCCATCATCGCCATCGAGATGATGGTCTCCAAGATGGAGGTGGGCTGGGATCGCGCCAAGGCGGCTGCCTTCTCGTATTCGTCCACCGCGATGCCGCGCCTGACCGGCGCGCTGATCACCGCCGCAGGCTTCATGCCGATCGGCTTCTCGAAGTCGACGACCGGTGAATACGCGGGCGGCATCTTCTGGATCGTCGGTGCCGCCGTCCTGTTCTCGTGGCTGTGCTCGGGCATCTTCACGCCGTACCTGGCGGCCAAGCTGCTGCCGGCCGACCTCGGCCAGCATCACCACGGCGACCCCTACGGCGGCAAGTTCTACGTCAAGCTGCGCGGGCTCATCGACTCCGCGATCGAGCGTCGCTGGGTCGTGATCGCGTCGACTGCGGTGGCGCTGGTGCTCGCCCTGGCCGGCATGAAGCTGGTGCCGCAGCAGTTCTTCCCGAACAGCTCGCGCCCCGAACTGCTGATCGACCTGCGGCTGAAGGAAGGTGCCTCGTTCGAAGCGACGACGGAGCAGGTCAAGCGGATGGAAGCCGTGCTGGCCAAGGAGCAGGACGTCAAGTTCTACACGGCCTACACCGGCGCCGGCGCCCCGCGCTTCTACCTGGCGCTCAACCCGGAGCTGCCGAACCCCGGCTTCGCGCAGTTCGTCGTGATGACCAAGGACATGGAGGCGCGCGAGCGCGTCCGCGCCAAGCTGATGGCCAGCGTCGGTGCGCAATTCCCGCAGGCGTGGATCCGCGTCACCCGTCTCGAGATGGGCCCGTCGGTCGGCTACCCGGTGCAGTTCCGCGTCGTCGGTCCGGACAAGCAGGTCGTGCGCAACATCGCCCGCGAGGTCGAGCACGTGATGGCCTCGAGCCCGAAGGTGCGCGACGTGCAGCTCGACTGGAACGACCCGGTGCGCGCGCTCAAGGTGGACCTGGATCAGGACAAGGCGCGTGCGCTGGGCCTCACGCCGGCCGACGTCTCGCTGGTGACCCAGACCGTTCTGAACGGCGCGACCCTGTCGCAGCTGCGCCAGCACGAGGACCTGATCGACATCGTGGCCCGTGCCGTGCCCGGTGAGCGCCTGAATCTCGACTCACTCAAGCAGATCAACCTCTACACCCGACAGGGCACGGTGGTGCCGCTCTCGCAGATCGCCAGCGTGCACTACGAGCTGGAAGAGCCGGTGCTGTGGCGCCGCAACCGCGACATGGCCATCACCGTTCGCGCCGATGCGATCGACGGCGAGCAGGCGGTCTCGGTGACGCAGGAGATCCGTCCGATGCTCAAGGACATCGAGGCCAAGCTGCCTTCGGGCTACCGCATCGACGCCGGCGGCGCGGTGGAAGAGAGCGACAAGGCCAACCAGGCACTGATGGCCGTGGCCCCGGTGATGCTGTTGACCATCCTGGCGCTGCTGATGCTGCAACTGCAGAACTTCTCGCGCATGTGGATGGTGATGCTCACGGCGCCGCTCGGCCTCATCGGCGTGGTGCCGGCACTGCTGGCGTTCCATGCGGCGCTGGGCTTCGTGGCGATCCTGGGCATCATCGCGCTGGGCGGCATGATCATGCGCAATTCGGTGATCCTGATCGACCAGGTGCAGATCGAGATCGCCGAGGGCCGCGACCCCTGGAACGCGGTGCTCGACGCCGCGATCCACCGGGCCCGCCCGGTCGTGCTCACCGCACTGGCCACGGTGCTCGCGATGATCCCGCTGACCCGCAGCGTGTTCTGGGGCCCGATGGCCATCGCGATCATGGGCGGCCTGACGATCGCGACGCTGCTGACGATCTTCTTTGTGCCGGCGCTGTACGCGGCGTGGTTCCGCGTGCGTCGCGAGTCTCCCGCCGCCGAACCGGCGGCGATTCTCGGCACGCCGCAACTGGCGTCCTGAACGGCGTACGCCATGGCCCGTCGCCCGCTCCTGACGAACGACCAGATCCTGGCACGCGCCCGGCCGGTCTTCCTGGAGCGAGGCTACGGGGCCTGCACCAAGCACATCGCCTCGGCGGTCGGCCTGACCTGGGGCGCCATTGCGCTTCGCTTCGGCGACAAGGAAACCCTGTTCAGGCGCGCGATGGACACTCGTCCCGTCGCAGCCGGCTACGCGATTCCGACCAGCGCCATGGCTGATCTGCCGGCCCTGCTTCGAGATTTGTGGGAGAGTCTCGCTGAGTTGTGGCCCCGGCGACTTCAGTACCGGTTGGCTGCGGCGATCCCCGCCTTTCCCGACGAACCCCCTGTCTGCGTGCACGACCTGGCGTCTGCGCTCGAATCGCTGGCGCATCAAGGCGCCGTGCGGCGTGACGTTGGCCATCACGCCTTGGCGGACCTGGTCGTGTCACTGATGACCGGTGAGGTCGTGCAACGCTTCATTGCGCGTGACGCCGACCTGACTGCCGAGGCGTCGTTCATCGATGGCGTGATGCGCCTCCTGCGGTCCGACTGATTCGCGCCGCGACGCGCGGATATCGCGGCGCGAGCCGTGAACTGGAATCTACTCATGCTCGAAGACATTCGACTCTATTGGAGCGGCGCTTCGCTCGCCGCCAACGCGTTCATCGGGCTCAACCTGGTGGGCGCACTGATGCTCGGCACGCTTGTCGGCTACGAGCGGTCGTACAACGGACGCGCCGCCGGCATGCGCACCTATGGCCTGGTCTGCATGGCGTCGGCCGCACTCACGGCCTTCGTCGGCCAGGCCTCGCTCTGGTACGGCGGCGCCGCCGGCCATGTCCTGGCCGACCCGACCCGAGTCGTCCAGGGCGTCGTCACGGGCGTCGGCTTCCTGGGAGCCGGCGTGATCATGAAGGATGGCCTCAGCATCAGCGGACTCACCACGGCCGCCTCGATCTGGGCTGTTGCGGCGATTGGCGTGCTGCTGGGCGTCGGTTTCTACGGCGCGGCGCTGCTGCTGGCCTTGCTGTGCATGGCGTCGATGTCCCTCCTGCATCGACTAGAGGCCAGGCTGCCGGGCCGCTCGACGCTGGAGGTCTGCGTGACGTTCGGCGCCGAACAGGCGCCGGCCTTCGATGAACTTGCAGCCGTGGCCGAAGTCCACGGCTATCGGGTATCCCGGGACAGCCTCAGGATCACAGTGTCCGACCGGCTTCCGGTGTGGCGTTTCTGGGTGGTCGGACTGGATCGCAGTCGTGCGACTTCGCCCGCGGCGCTGGCCCAGGAGATGTCGATGACCGATGGCGTCGCCAGCTTCAGCATCGTGCCTGTGCGCAACTGAACGGCTCGAAGTCTGCGGCCGCCGTCGCTGGCGGCCATCACCCGCTACCGGGTCGAGTTGTCGACACCGTTCGCCGCGGACGCGCTGCTCAGGCGCGTCAGGCTGCGAAGCAGATCCTGGAACTCCGGCGATGCGCGCAACGTGCGGCGGCCGGCCTCCCTGAGATCGTGAACCTGGCCGGGAGAGATGGTCAGCGCCGTGGGAACCTGCAGCAGCTCGCGTCGGTGCATACCGTCGGGAGCATCCCGCAGTCGGATTCCGATCACGAAGAGTTCGGCATCGGCTGCGAACGGGCTGCCGGCTGAGCCGCGATCCGCCGCGAGTTCGCGGGCCAAGCGTTGGGCCGCGTCGACCACCATCGCACTCGTCTCCGCAGTAGCCCGCGATCCCGCGCCGAACACCAGGGCGTCGAGCACCTGGCCCGTGTTGGGCACGCGAGCATCGTCGTCGAGCCGTTCGCCGAGGTCGCGCTCCGAGTTGACGCTCACGAGAACGACGCGGTGGACCGACCCGGGCGCCATCTGGACGAAGCTGTCCCGCAGCGATCCCCGCGCCGTCACGTGATCCAGCAGGCCGCGCACGCCCAGGTTGTCGGCCAGGCCCCCGTCCACCAGATGCAGGTACGGCCGCTCGCCGGAATCGTGATAGCTCTTGGCAATCATGCGAAGAAGTCGCGCCGCGAGATTGCGATCGGCCATGGCCTCGTCGTAGACCTTGTCGGACTGGGGGCAGGAGCCCGCGTAGTTCCGAAGCGTCATCGGGCTCAGCAGCACCGGAACCGACGAAGACGCGGCGACGGCGAACGACAGCGGCACGCTGTCGAGGTCGGAGCAGATCAGCGCGAACTGCTCGGGCGTGAATTCGAACGGAGCGCCTGTGGTCAGGTCGGTGGCGGTCACCAGCAGGCGAGGGCCTCGCCCGCGCGCCTTCAGGTCACCGAAAGTGAGGCCTCGGAAGACAGAACCGAGCCGGTCCTCCAGCGCGTTGCTGCGGCCGTACCAGGGCGACGAGAGTCGATAGCTGCCCACCGGCGCGAGCGCGTAGCCGATCAGTCGCGACTGGAAATCCGTGTCGAGGAAGTCCGGCTCGAAGCGCGTGAACGTCTCGTCGCCAAACGCGGCATAGTAGCTGGCCAGGATGCTTCCGCCGGATACGCCGCTGATCAATTCGACTTCGTCGAGAAGTGTCGTTTTCCGACCGTCGACCTCGATGCGCGTAGCCTTCATTTCCTCCAGGACGCCCAGCCCGAAGGCAGCGGCGCGCGCGCCGCCGCCGGACAATGCGACGGCGGTGATCACGCTCGGCGACTTCTTCGGACCGGCGGTGGGCATGGAGCCGATGCCACTGCCGACGTCTGTCTCGGCCAATGGAGGCAGCGGCGCGTTCAGCCAGGGGTGTGTCGTCGAACATCCCGCGATCAGTGCGGCTGCAGTCACGACGGCAAGACGGCCGCCGCACTCCAGGGTGATCCTCATTCCTGTGCTCAAACTGGCAGACCTTCAGCCTGCAATGCACGCTGGACGGCGGGCCGCGCCGCGACGCGCGCCATGAACGCCGACAGGTTCGCCAGATGCGAGATGTCCAGTCCGAGCGGCGCGGCCCATCGCGCCACGGTGTAGAGGTATCCGTCGGCGACGCTGAAGCGCGTCCCGAGGAGGTAGTCGTGATTGGTGAGATGCTGGTCGACGTAGGTGAGACGCTCGACATACTTCTGGCGGAAGAGCGCCTTTGCGGCCTCCGGCATGGCCGGATTGACCAACGGGCTGACCTGCTTGTGGATCTCCGTGCCGATGAACGTGAGCCATTCCTGCAGGCGGTAGCGATCCGCCGAGTTGGATGCTGGGGCCAATTGCTTCTCCGGGACCTGGTCCGCGATCCACTGCACGATGGCCGGCCCTTCGCTGAGGCGAGTGCCGTCGTCGAATTCCAGCAGCGGCACGTACCCCTTCGGGTTGATCGTATGGAAGTCGGTGCCGTCGAGCAGCTTGTGCGTGCGGGTGCTTGCGAGCACGGCTTCGAAGGGAATGTCTGCCTCGTGCAGCGCGATGTGCGGTGAAAGGGAGCAGGCTCCCGGGCTGTAGTAGAGCTTCAAGGTGTTGCCTCTTGGAGGAACTGGATTGGAAGGGCGTGTCGATGGAGAAGGGCACACGCGGACGGGAGCGTGGGCGCCTCGAACGCCCAGCGGGTCGTCATCAGACAGACGCTGCCAGCGAGCGATCGAGCGCGGCCTGCGAAGTGGCCTCCACGATGTCGAGGGCACGTCGAAGAAGCGCCGGCAGTTCGGACGGCGGTCCCTCGGCCATCACGCAGCGGTCTGGCCGCACGATGGCGACCCATCCGGCGCCGACCGAACGCGGCAACACGCTGTCGTCCAGTTCGTGCAGGCACCGGTGGGCGGGCGCGAGAGGTCTTGCCGCCCCGCTCGTGCACCATTGCCACGCCTTGCCGCCGACGCGTTGCCAGCGCGCCAGCAGCGCGGGATCCGCGAGCTGGGCGGGGTCGGCATCGAAACCGATCAGGGACCAGGCCGAGCCGAGGACATCGTCGCTGAGGCTTGCGCCTGGACCGTCGCCCACCCGTACCCGGGCCTGGGGAAACATCGATCCGGCGTGGAGCCTGCGCCTGCCCCGGTTGCGCCAGAACAGCCCCTGGTCGAACACCTGCGGCGGCTTGATCTTCAGGTCATCGAAGGCCGCACGGCCGGCCGGCAGGAACCGGATGGCGCGGATTGCTCCGTGAACCGCCGCGGCGACCACGCGGTTGCGCGGCATCACGAGCATCCCGAGGAAGCGCGCGAGGTTGATGATCTTGCGTGCGTGCGGGCGGCGTTCCTCGTCGTAGCTGTCGAGGATGCCTTCCCGCATCCGTCCCTGCACCACGCCGGCGAGCTTCCAGGCGAGGTTCGATACGTCGCGCAGTCCCGAGACCAGCCCCTGGCCTGCGAAAGGCGGCGTGATGTGCGCGGCGTCGCCCACCAGGAAGCACCGTCCCTTCGAGAAGCGTCGGGCGTCGCGTGCGTGGAAGCGATAGACGGCGGTGCGTTCGATGCGGATGTCACTCGGATCGCACCAAGGCGCCAGCAGCGCGCGGACCTGGTCGGGTGATTCCATGTCGCTGGCCCGCTCGCCTTTTCGGAGCATGAACTCCCAGCGCTGGCGCCCGCCAGGCGCGACCATGCGCGGTGTCGGCCGGCGTGGATCGCACAGGAATTCGACGTGGTCGATCGGCGCGGGAACGTCCCGGGCATCGACGATGAGCCAGTCCTGCGCGAAGGTGTGCCCCTCGAAGTCGAGCTGCAGCTTGTGGCGGACTTTCGAGGCTGCACCATCCGCGCCGACCAGGTAGCGCGCGCGCACCTGGCGGGTGGCGCCGCCGGCGTCCTCCAGCGTCGCGAGCACGGACTGCCCGTCGTCCGAGAAGTCCCGCAGCGAGACGCCCAGGCGAACGTCGATGCATGCGTAGTCGGAAAGGCGACGCCGCAGGGCCGCCTCGAGTTCCGGTTGATAGAAACTGACGAGGACCGGATGTCCGTCGACGATGCGCGCCGTGTTGATCCGCGCGAAGCAGCCATACAGAGGCGAGTGGTACTTCACCTGGGGGATCACCACCTTGGCAAAGTCGGCGTCGCTCAGTCCGGCCTGCTGCAGGATGCGCAAGGCTTCGTTGTCCAGGACGATGGCCCGCGGCTTGTCGAAGATCTCCGTGGCGCAGTCGATGGCGAGCACGCATACGCCTTGGCGACCCAGCAGGTTCGCGAGCGCGGCGCCCACCGGGCCCAGACCGACCAGCAGGACGTCGACGCAAGCCGGCCCCGCCAGCGGCGTGATGGTGGCGCTCATGTCGTTCGCTCCAGCCACTGGGCCGCCACCGGGAATCGTCCTGCCAGCGCGAGGCTGGCGGCTCGGTGCGATGGCGGGCCCATCAGTTCAACGGCAATGCCACCGCCATGGGCGAGCGTACTGCGCAGTTCGACGTCATGAAGATCCTGTGCGTCCAGCGCCTCGCGCAGCACGCGCTCGAAGGCCATCGCGCGCAGGTGCGGCTTGGATACCTTGCCGACGGTCGTCAGGGGAAGCGCCGGCAGGATGGCGATCCGCACCGGCACGGCGGCGCGCTCCGGGATGGCGGCTCGCGCGTGATCCAGGAGTTCGTCGGCGTCGATGCACATTCCGGCGCGCAGGCTGACGTAGGCGACCGGCACTTCGCCGGCGTGTCGATCCGGCTGGCCGATGGCCGCCGCCATGGCCACCGCGGGGTGTCGCGCGAGCGCGTCCTCGATCAATTGCGGGTCGATGTTGTGTCCGCCGCGGATGATCAGGTCCTTCGCACGCCCGCACAGCACGAGATGGCCGTGCTCGTCCCAGCGGCCCAGGTCGCCGGTGTTGAACCATCCGCCTTCGAGCCAGATGCCGTCGTTGTCGGCCGCTCGCAGGTAGCCCGGAAAGACGTTCGGTCCGCGGATGCCGATCACGCCGGGCCTGTCGTCCCTGGCTGCCTCGGCCGTGGCCCTCCCGTCGGCACCGAGCGCGAACAGCCGCACTTCCTGGTAGGGCATGCGTACACCGACCGTGCCGAGTTGCCGGCGTCCCTGGAGCAGGTTCAAGGTGGAGACGCAGGCGCCTTCGGTCAGGCCGTATCCCTCGTGGATGCGGGCCCCGGTCCGGCGCTCGAAGTCCGACGCCACCTGGCGCGGTAGCGGCGCAGCGCCGCACAGCACGTGTCGCAGGGTGGGCACGCCCCCTTCCGGCCAGGGCTTGTCCAGCAAGCTGGAGAGCACGGTCGGCACGGACGAAAAGGTGGTCGCACCGAAGCGCCGGGCAATGGCCCAAAAATGATCCAGCAGCCCAGGTGTCCGGTAGCCGCCCGGCGTCAGCATGACGACCTCGGCACCCCGGTGGAATGCGCCCAGGCCCGTGACCGTCGCGCCGTTGACATGGAACAGCGGCAGGCCCGACAGGATCACGTCCTCGCGATCGTCGATCCAACCGATGGAACACGCCATGAACGCTTCATTGACATGGCGATGCACCGCGACCTTCGGAAAGCCGGTTGTTCCGCCCGTATGGAAATAGGCGCATGGCGCTTCGGGGTCGATGGCGCGATCGAGGACGAGTCCATCGTCACGCGCCGCGGCGAGCGCCTGATGGAAGTCGCGCACGCGGACGCCGGCGCGAGACGGCGCCGCGCCCTCTGACGTTGCAGGCCCAGGCATGCCCATCGCGGCGCCGAGATTGACCTGCAGGATCGTGTGGATGCTGGAGACTTGCTCGGCGATCTGCACGGCCTTGTCCCAGATGTCGGAGCCGGGGGCGGGCCCGAGCGCGACCAGTACCTCGGCCTTCGTCTCCTCGCAGATGCGCGCGATGTAGGCGCCATCCAGCATCGGGTTGACCGGGCTGGCGATGGCGGCAGCCTGGGCGCCCCACAGCGCGAAGTGGCTCTCGAGCAGGTTGGGCAGCAGGATCGTCACTGCAGCGTTGGCGGAAAGGCCGCACGCATGCAGCGCGTTGGCCGTCTGGTGGACACCTTGCAGCAGTGCACGGTAGCGCAGGTCTCGCACAGGCGATTCGGCGCTCGGGGAAAGCAATAGTCGCAAGGCCGTTCGGTCCGCGAAGCGCTCGCAGGCGTCGCGCAGCAGGCCGTAGGTCGTGTCGGCGGTCATCCGTTCGCGCCAGGGCGTACGCTCCAGGCGTTCGATGTCGTCAAGGGTCTTCAAGTGGCCGTCCCAGGTCGGTGCGTGGGTGGCGGGTCGGATGGACATGCGTGAGTCCTCGTGTCAGGGGGCGACGATGGCGGTGGTCTGCTCGCCGAGGTCGATCGCGCCGTCGTCGGTGCGGATGGAGGCGCGGATGCGGTCGCCGGGTTGCAGGTAGGCCGGATTGCCGGAGCCCTTTTGAATGAACAGGCGCCACTTCGTCGCGTCGCTCATGAAGTGGCGCATCGCGAACATGACGGCCTTGCCGGGCGCCCGGGCGGCGCAGCCGGCGGGAGTGCCGGTCGCGAGCAGATCGCCCGCGTGCACGTCCTGCAAAGCGCTCAGCTCCCTGAGCGTGTCGGCGGGCTTGTGCAACATCTCCTCGCAGAAGGCGTCCTGCCGAACTTGGCCGTTCACGGTGAGGCGCATGCGCAACTGAGGCCACCGCTTCCACTCGTCCGGGGTCAGAAGTACAAGGCCTGGACCGACCGGCCCGAATCCGCGATAGCTCTTGCCCTTGTAGAACTGGCCCTGTGGCAGTTGCACGTCGCGGGCCGACAGGTCGTTGACGATGGTCACGCCCGCCAGCCACCGGCCGAGGTCGTCCGCATGGACGCTGGCGTCCGGCGGCAGGGTGCGCCGGAAGACGAGCCCCAGCTCGACTTCGTAGTCCAGCAGGCGCACATGGTGTGGCCGGACGACCGGCGCGTCGGCCGACGTGATGCAGGACGAGGCCTTGGTGAACAGCGTGTTGAACGGGAAGTTCTCGACACGCAGCCCCGACTCGCGGACGTGGCTCAGGTAGTTGACGCCCTGGCAGAGGAACTGCTGGTTCTGCGTCACCGGCGACAACAGCTGGACCGAGTCGATCGGCACGGTCGCACGCGACTCCTCGATGTGCCAGAGCGCATCCCAGTGGTTGGTGATCAGGTCGCCGGTCGTGGCAGCCTGGACGGGCAAGGGAGCGATCCGAGGACCGAACCGGACCCCCCATTGCGGGATGGGCGCGGCGTTGGTTTGCACGAAGCGGACGATGGTGCGGGACATGGTTGGATCCGGGTTCAGAGCCAGGGCCTGGCGGGGGCGTCGAGCGCCGCGCCGAGGAGCTTCAGGCGTTCGACGGTGATGGCGCCGCGACGCAGCAGCTTCAGGACGCGCAGCAAGGTGCGCAAGTCCTTCCTGGGTTTCATGGACGCGGGGGCGTCGTCGCCCCAGGCCCAGATGCCGCTGAAGGTGAGCGGGGAATATTCGGTCTCGTGGTCAGCGGTGAAGAGATCGCCGTCGGCGTAGTGCTCGAGCTCGAAACCCTCGGGGTCTCGCCAGTAGTCGAACAGTTGGCTCCCGAGCAGATGGCGGCCGATGCCCCACATGTGCGAGTGGCCTGCTGCTCGAAGCACCTGCTGGCCTTGGCCCAGCGCATCGATGTCGACCACCTCGTAGGCGCTGTGCTCGTACTTCTCCTCGATGCCGCCGACGAGCACCAGCGTGTGGTGATCAGCCGGGACGTCACCGAGATCGAGCCGGCAGAAGGCCAGGTTGGGGCTGCCGTCGGGCAAGTACTGGATATCCGTCGGGATCAGCCCCAGCACCTGCAGGTACCACTGCGCCATGCCTGCGAAATCCACTGTCTGCAGCACCACATGTCCGAGCTTCATCAGCTGCGCCGGCTCGATGGGCGTGCGCACGGTGCGGTTCACGCGAGGGGCCTGCAGCGGGGTATTTGCCAGGCGGGTGGTGGGCTGGCGCGCTGGCACCGGTTCGACGCGCGCCTGGCCCTGGAGCAGCCAGACGCTGCGCCCCGACGGGTCGCGCACCGAGACGCCACGCCCGCCGCCGGGAATGGCCTCCGGCGGCAACCAAGTCGCACCCAGGCGGTCGACGTAGACCGCGAGGTCGGTGTCGTCCGACATGCGGAAAGCCGGCCCGACGAATCGATCGGTGTCTCCGCGTTCGGCGACGGCGATGCAAGGCGCGGTGCCCGCTGCCCGGGCCACGAGCCGATGGGGCACAGATTCGACGATGTGCAGCCCGAAGTCGCGCCAGAAGCGTTCGGTCGGGGCGAGCTTGCGCTTCTCCCAACGCAGAAAGGAAAGCTCGACGGCGCGTCCGAGCGGCGCAGGCCGCGGCAGACGTCGAACTTCCGGCGGCAGCCGACTCTCGCGCGTCGACTCCGGCTGCCGAAGCAGCGTCCTGGCTTTTCTCATGCGACGCTCCTCACAGACGGTATTGCCAGCTCACGAAGAGCATCTGCACCTTGCTGGTCAGCGACGTGCCCGTGCTCGCGCCGGTGCCGTGCACGGTCGTCTTCGGGTCGAATTCATAGCCGGCGGTCAAGGCGTTGGCATTGTTGGCCTGCCATGTCGTGCCGAGCGTGATCGCCTGGTCGTTGATGGAGGGCACGAGCAGGTTCTGCGCCGTGCGATCGCTCGTGATCGGACGCCGGCTGCGGCTGTATCCGGCCCGCAGGGTCAGGTCGTCCGTGCATGCCCAGGCAGCGCCCAGGCGCGCGACGGGCTGGCTGCGCCAGCGGAAGCCGGCCGGATCCTTCATCAGTGCGAGCGCGCCCCAATTGATGCGCAGCCAGTCGGCCGCGAGCGTCAGCCGCGGCGTCGCCTGCCACGCGGCGCCGACGCCGTATTCGCTCGGGATGTCGATGTGTCCACCGCTGTAGGCGAGCATGTCCTGGTCGTAGCCGTCGAGCCGGCCCATGCGCGTGCGGGACTTGATCGTGGCTCCGAATGACAGTCCGGGGCTGGCCTCCCACAGCACGCCGGCGCGCACGCCGACGCCATTGGCGTGCTGCGTACCGTGGGCAGGCAGGGCCAGCAGTCCGCCCGGCACGGGAGCCGGAACGATGACGCCCTTGGCGTCGAAGCTTTCGCGCGCGAGGTTCAGGGACAGTCCGAGTGCCAGATCCGCACGGGGACGCCAGGCGGCTGTCGGCAACAGCTCGATCACCGCCAGCGACGCCTTCGCGTTGTCCGCGCCCGGCACCGGCAGTGCGGGATGACGGTAGTCGGATCCCGCGCCGCCGATATCCATGCTCAGGCCGAGCGTCCAGTCGGACGACGCGTGCCAGTTCACGCCGCCTTCCGGCCCGAGCGTCGTGTTCCGGTTCGACAGGTCGTTGCCGGGCAGCACGTACTCGGACGACGAGTTGCCGTGGAACACCTGCACGCCCGCCGTCACGGACGACGGGACGAGCGCGAGGCCGGCCGGGTTGTTCGCCGCGGCCTCGGCATCCAGGGGTAGCGCGATCGCCGCGCCGCCCATCGAGGCGTTGGCGGCGCCGTGCCCTCCCGGTTGGGCGCCGTTCACAGCCCACGCGGCCGGGGTCAGGGCCAGTGCGCACGCGGCGCCGGCCGTCAGAAATAGCCTTGTCTCCATCTTTATTCCTTTCGTTTGATGGAGATCATAGTGACGACAATGTCATCTTGACAAGATTGTCGTTTCTACCAACAATGAGGTCGGCTCATTCCACCTTCCTGCGCGAGGTCAGCATGTCCATGTCCATTCCCTGGGGCTCGTTGAAACTCCGGCTGGCGCTGACGGCCGCGCTGCTGATGGGCGTGAGCGTGGCAGTGACCGTCGTTCATGCCGTACGCGAGGCGGAACGACGGGCGCGGCAGACGATCGTCGAATCAAATCTGGGCGCAGGGCAGATCGCGTCGGGACTTGCGGCCCGCGTGGTTGAAGACCAGCGAGTGCTGGCTGCCGCCGCGAGGCAATGGCCCAAGGACGCGTCCGTCGAAAGTGCGGGGGTCGAAAGATTTCTTGATCGCCAAGCGTTGTTGCCAGCGATATTCGATCGAGTCTTGCTGCTGCGGTCTTCTGAGCTTCGCACCACCACGACGCGTGTGCCGAGCGTGTCGCTGGCTGCGCGCAGCGTCCTCGACCAGCAGGCACCGGACGTGTTCATCTCCGTGCCCGTTGCGGGTGAAGCGAGCACGGCGCCGCAGCTTGTCGGTGCGCTCTCGCTGCGATCGAGCAACTTCCTTTCGGATGCCGGTCGCGTGGATTCGGTCGGCGATGCGCAGATCCAGACGTTCGTGGCGGACCAAGCTGGCCGGATCCTGGCCGGCCCGGACGCCTCGAAGCTGCTGACGGCCATCGACGACGAGCCGCGCCTGCGCAATGCCGTCGCGCGATGGCGCACCGAGGGCGCGCCTCTCGAACCAACCCCCTGGACACAACAGATCGACGGCAACTTCGTGGCGATGGCGGCGGTGCCGGGAACCGACTGGATGGTCTTTCGTGTCGCGCCTGCCGAAGCCCTGCTCGGTCGGGCGAGCCGCTCGATCGCGGGCGTCGTTTCGACGGGCGTCGTGGCGGGCCTCGTTGGCGCACTTGCCATCTTCGGCATCACCGCCTGGTTTCTGATGCCCATGGGCCGGCTCAAGCAGCGCGCGCTTCGCGCGCTCGACCCCGCCCAGCCTGCCAGCCAGGACTGGCCCGAAGGCCGTGGCGAAGTGGGCCAACTGTCGCAAGTGCTCAGGCATGTGAGCGAGCAGCTGGCCATCAGTCGGCGCGAGATGGCGCAGTCGCTGCGCCAGATGCAGGCCGTGCTTGAACATGCGCCCACCGGCATCGCCTTCACGATCGACGGGCGATTCGCGATGGTCAGCCGCGAGCTGGAGCGCATGCTGGGTTACGCGCGGGGAGAGCTGGATGGCAGCTCATGGGAGCGCTTGCTGCCCGCTTCGTCCGACGCACTGCGGGAAGTGGCGCGCGCATCGATCCGGGATGACCTTGGTGTCGAGCCGGAACTTCAGCTACGTCGGCGGGACGGCTCGTTGATCTGGGTCTGGTTGCAAGGCGCTTCGGTTCAGGGTCGGGACCAAGCAGGCCACAAGATCTGGATGGCGGTCGACGCGACGGGGGCCCGTCGCGAGCGAGAGCAGTTGCAGTGGACTGCCTCGCGTGACCCGCTCACCGAGCTGGCGAACCGACGGGAATTCGAACACCAGTTGCGCAAACTCGTCGCTGACCGACGCGGCCCTGCGCGGTCGAGTGCGCTCTTCATCGACCTCGACCATTTCAAGCAGGTCAATGACAGTGCCGGGCATGCTGCAGGGGACGCCCTGCTGCGTCGGATTGCCCAGGCGCTCCAGGAGCGCGTCCGCGGTGAGGATGTTGTCGCCCGCCTCGGCGGCGATGAATTCGCAATCCTGCTGCGCGGCTGCGGCCTGGAGCAGGCCGTCCAGATTGCCGAGCAGATCCGCCTGGAGGTATCGGCGCACGGCGCGGTGGAAGGTGCGCCGCAGCCGGTGACGGCCAGCGTTGGCGTGGTCGAGATCGAAGGCGCCCACGCGACGCTTGCCGCGGTGATGGAGGCCGCCGACCAGGCCTGCTACGCCGCGAAGCACGCGGGGCGCAACGCCGTGCGCGTCGCCGCGAGCCCGCGAGCGTTGGACGTCCTCGTGCGCGAAGCCGCGTGAGGGACGGCACAATCCGCGTCATGGATAGCCAGGATCATCGACCCCGGGTCGCTGCCGAGCGGCGCGAACGCATGCGCTCTCGATTGCTGGGCACCGCGCTCCAGCTGGTCGCGGAGCGAGGGCCAGGGGCGCTGTCCATCGACGACGTGATCGCAGCGGCGGAAGTCTCCCGCGGGACGTTCTACAAATACTTCCCGTCGCCAGAAGCGTTGGTGCGGGAGGTCGCGTTCAGCCTGGCCACCGACCTCGTGCAACTGGCGGATCCGGTGGTGCGCCTGCGGGACGATCCGGCCGAGCGCGTGGCTTGCGGCATCCGGCTGGTTTCGCGCCTGGCGCTGCACCATCCGGCAGCTGCCGGCTTCCTGGTGCAACTGGGTTGGCCGGATACTGAAGGCGACGACGTGCTGCTCGCGTACGTTCGCCGCGACGTCGAGGAGGGCATCAAGCGGGGACGCTTCCGCGAGATGCCCGTGTCTTTGGCATTGAACATGGTGTCTGGTGCAGTGATGGGGGCGATCCACTGCATGCTCAAGCCATCGTGCAAGCCGGACTTCGCCGAACTGTCGGCCGCGGCTGCCCTCCGCGCGCTGGGGCTGCCGGCCAAGACAGCCGATGCTGTCGCATTCAAGGCGCTCGAGCCGATGACCGACTTTCCCGAGGGCCTGTTGTCTTCCACGCTGCCGTCGTGAGGCAGCGCGGCACCGGGTCGCGCGTTTGTGCGGCCTTGTCCACGAGGAGCAGCTTCCGAGTGAGGGGCTAGTATGGCCTGTAGGCGTCGCGGCCGTCTGTCGGCGCCGAAGGCATGTGCGTTGGTGGAAGCATTCGCGATCCTCTCGGACGAGCTTGTCGGGCTTTGCGAATGACTGGTATGCCAGCAGTAGCTGCCACCTGCTCGAGTGAACACAAGTTCTGCAATCGCTGCCAAGGCGTCCCACAAGGACTGACATCCTGGGTCAGAACGATTGACGCCGAGGGCAAATGCCTGACTTTCCGAATGTCCGGTTCCGGGCGTCGAGATCGATCACGTGAACTTCGCCTTTGGGTCAGGCCCCGTCTGGTCGTCGCACGCGACCGGCGTCAGCTATGCATCCCAAAGCGGCCGGTCAGACCAGCTAGCCCGGCGAACGAAGTCTGACCTGGTCAGTGAAGTCGCAGGCCGGCCACGAGCGGACGTTGACGAACGACCGACGTCGGGCAAGGTTGCATGGTCGTCAGACACGGCAGGTGCCTGCGCAAAGGGAGTCGAATGATCAGAACCCGTACGATCATTGGCGTCGCACTCGCGATCGCCGCGAGCGCAGCTCTGGCGGCAGTCTGCGGTATCAAATGATTTCCGGCTGGCTGGCATGTCCGCCGGATTGAGCCCCGACGCTCAACCGAGAGCCGCCGAATTCCTCTATCCAGTGTCAGGGGGGCATCGGATCGGCCGCGCGCAAGCGCGCAAGCGAAGTGCGCGCGTCGTCAAGCCGCGCGTCGACCGCAGGCTCGCCCACCGTCGCGGCCAGTGCGCTCAGCGCCAGTTCGCGCTCCTGCAAGTCGGTCGCCTTCAGGGCCAAGAGCGCCAATGCCGGCGCGGTCGCCGGGACGCGCTGGTACTCGAGGTAGAGCAGGCAGCCCATGACCTTCCAGTCGGGCCAGTCCTCCTTCAACAGACGCAGCGCGAGGTATGGCGCGATTCGCGCTTCATACTCCTCACTCAAGGCCAGCTCGATGACATCGGGGCGTGGGCCCGGCGACGGGGTACCGCGCTTGGCGCGTTCTAACTTGTCAATTTCCTGCAGCGCCAACGTCAATTCATCGCTGGGCTCGTCCATCCAGTCGGCGATGGTCACGGCTACGAATCGCACGAGCGTGTCCGACTCACCCGCTGCAATCGTGCGCAGCTGGGTCGCCACGACCGCCCCACCGCCGCGCAGCGCGCTCTCGGCCTGCAGGTAGTCGGAGCCCGAGAGGCACACCGCGCGCGCGAGCGCACGCTCGGTCTCGACGACGCTCAGGGGATCGGGCGACGATTCAGTCATGGCAAGCTCCCCGAATCCAGTCGATGGTTGGGCCCACGCACGCGCTCCCGCGGCCAGCAGGACCAAACACAGGGCGCGCCGTCGTGGCATGACGCATTCATCCCGCAAACCTCCACCACTCTGCGGCGGGGCTTTGAAGCCACGCAGCCAGGTTGATCGGGTGGCGGTTGGTATTGGTTCCACAATGGATTTCACCCAGGTTGGCATGGTACGGGTACCAGTCGTCGACGAAGTTGACAGCCAGCCCTCCATTGACCGCCCCGATCGACGCTTGCAAAGCCGTTCGGAACACGTCCAGGCCCGTGACGGCATCGATCGGGCCAAAGGGAGCGGGTACCACGCAGCGGTTGTTGATCACCAGCATGTTGACCATATCCCCCGTCAGTGCCGCGGCCAGGTTGGTGCGAACGCGATTCAACCCGCCAGGAGACCGAATTCGCGCAGCCTCGCCTGGCAAGAAAATCACCGGGACCTCGATCACTTCGCCTGGAACTACCCCGATCTCGGCGGCCAGTTGATTGATGATTGCAGTGAGACGGGGCTGGATGACCAGCAGGTTGTAGTCACGCAATTGCTGTGCAGTCAGCTTGGCCCCGGTCGGGACCCGCTGACCGGCGGCGTCGTACATCCTGCGCGGCGCATCCAGCGGCGTCAATGTCGGGCCTCCAGCCAGCGTTGCCACCGTCGACTGGACATGCTGCCATATGCCATGTTCGTCGAGCAATTGTCGACCGTTCAGTACGACGTCGTTGCCGAGTGGGTTAGCGAGGAGTTGCTGGTCGATCAGGTTGTACGCGCGAGCGGGACTGGCCATGAGCAAGCGCCACTGGCCTAGCGCCGGCCACGGGGCGCCGGCCGGCAAGGGAATGAACGACATCATCTCGTCGACATGCCCCACGTCGAGCCAGTCTGTATCAAGCGCGAGGGGTGCCTGTACGACCTGCGACTCAAGAAACGCACGCATGGCGGGGTTGAACGAATGGCCCGGTCGACCACTGCCATAGTAAATGCGTCCCCACTGAAACGCCTTGCCGGCGCACGCCACGCCCGCGACGGGCAAGGCGCCGGCCCCCGCGCGACAGGGGGGCGTGCATTCGAGATTGCCCATGGAGTCGAACGTCGTGCCCCCGCCGAGGCCCCACGCTGGTTGGTACCCGAAGTCCTGATCCAGGAGGCTGCCCGGGACCGCTTTGAGATCGTTGGGCCCGAAGTCGCGACGCGCCTGCAGCGCGGCGTCGATGCGCTGGCGCGTTGTCGCGCCGGCCTGTTGCGGCAACACGGAGTATCCGATTTCCATGCAGTCCTGCATCCATCGATCGGGCGAACCGGGGATCTCGACGAAGTCCGCTCCGGCGATGCCGGCCGCATTCACCTCGACACCGAGTGCCGCGCGAAATGTCGCATTCCCATCCTCGTCAGGGCGCCCGCCGTTGGCGACATCGGGCCCGAGGTCGGCAACATAGACACGCCTCGCGTCGTCTCCATGATGTGGCATCAGCCAGGGCGCCACGCGGAATTCGGCGCCAGTGAAATAGGTCATCGCACCGGCCCCTCCATTGCGGCTGATCGTCAGTTGCAGTCGCACCAGGCCATTGAAACCTTGACGCGCATAGGTAACCGCCTCCAAGCCCATCGTCGTGTCGGGCAGGCTCGTCGCCGGCGGCCCGGGCAGCCGCAGGGGCATGACATGCTGCCCGAGTGCCGGGCCAGCGAGGGAGGCCGCGCCACACACCTGCACCGCGGCCGCATTCGGTGTCGCGAAGACCCGGATCTTGTCTTCGTTGCCAGCCAGGATGCTTAGCGTCGCCGTCCAGTTCGCCGCCGCTGACGGCGCCGTCGTCGGACCGACACGCCGGATCTCGATGCGCGAGATTTCCCACGTGTCCTGGTTGCCGTTCACCACGTTGTCGACGTTGTCGCGGGCTCTCAACCCGACGGCCAAGCCGTCGTCATGGTCGTTGTTGCACAGTACTACAGCGCCGCGCCCGTCCTCGCCCCATTGCCAGGCGGGGATGACGCCCAGGCCCTCGTGCTGCGCGTCCACCGCACCGTCGCGGTCGGCGTCGACGTGCAGGTAGTAGCGCAGTTCGTCCAGCACCAGCGGCACTACCAGGATCTGGTGTGCGCCAAGATGAACGCCCAGCTGCTGAGCGGGCTCCGGGACATACCAGTCCTTGGCGGCAGTCACATTCCAATGCCCGACCGGCAAGGCGATCAAGACATCGCCCTGCGCGTCCGTCGGCCCGCCATTCGGTGGGTGGACTGCAGCGGCATCGACGAGTGCCACGTTCGCCGCGGTCACCGCACGGTTGCCCACGTGCGCTTCGCGCACCCGGATATCGAGGTACTGCACCGTGCCCGGCACGATGCAGGGCAGGCAGCAGCAGCACGACGCCAACTGCGACCGGATGATGGCCAGCCGGGCCCTGAGACGATCCTGCCGCGTCGCCATCTGGTTACCCGGCGAACGGCTCCGACGGGGCAGCGTCGACCAAGGCAGCGACCTTGGCGGTCCAGGCCAGTGTCGGCGACTCGACATCGCGCAGGATCGCCGCGGCCCACGGCTCGCGATCGAAATCCTCGCCCAGTGACATCGCGAGTTCGACGAATTCGCCGCAGGCCGAGGCGTCCGGTGCCCCGAACGATCGGGCCCGAATCGTCAACTGGCGTACAAGCGCCAGCATGGCGGCGTCAGTGCGACCCGCGGCGGCGGCAGCATGGTGCACTTGAAGATAGCGCAGCATCTGTGCCTCGTAATTTGGAGTCAGGAGCGCCTCTTCGAGCGCCCGCACCTGGCTTGTCCGAATGATCAGCATATGAGGAAAGCAGATGCTGCCGCCTCCGGCAACGCGCCCGTGACGGGCCGGGAAGGCGGTCGTGGGCACCGCAGCGACGTCGCTGCCGCGTGTCGGCGCGCCAGTGACCAGCGACGCGGCTGTACAAGCGGGGCTGTAAGCCGGCGCCGTAGTCTCATTGTCCAGCGCGGAGGCGTGTACCTTGAATGACGGGAGTTCGATGGCGTGGACGCGGACATGCGTTCTTTCCTTCAGGAGACGATCGCATCGACGAGCGAATGCGTCGTTGCGGCAACTCCCGCCGGGGACGAGCGAAGGCTCTCGAGCGTGTCAGGATCCGAACCGGCGCACAGCAGCTCGGCAATTGGCCCGAATACCGTGTGCGCCTCGCTCGCGGTACAGGTCGGTAGGTACACTCGCAGCACCCGCGGGTCGTAGAACCGGAACATGAGGACGCGCCCCGAATCGTCACGGACACGCAGAAGAGTTCGGAGGTGGCGATGAAGTTGCTGCAGCGTCACGTCCGGCCCGGTGCGGGCCAGCACGCACCAGCTTTCGTGCCAGCCCGATTCGAACAGCTGGCGCGTCAGCGCGGCCGCAGGCGACAGGCGCACCACATACGGCGCCGCGGCACGCAGCGCCGCTGTCAAGGGGCCGGCGAACAGGCACAGGTGCTCCAGGCCCGTGGCACGGATCGACGGCTCAATGCACGGGTCGCGAGCGGCGTCGACGATCGCGTAGACCGGCGCGCTGGTGGGCGAATCGCCGTCCGGCCAAAGCTGCTCGACGAGCCGGTTCGCGAAAGGGGACGTCATGCGAGCACCTCGTCGTTCTCTGCTTCGCGCTGGCGCGCACGCTTCAAGCATTCCTCGCAGAAGGCGATGCCGTTCTTCGCGGCGACCACCAGCACCGCCGCCTGGGCGTCCTGGTCGGCGCCGGGCGCCAGGCCGGACTCGAAGGGGGCCGGTGGTGGCGACGGCGTCGACACCGGGACGGCGCTCGTGCGAGGTGCCGGCGGCGGCGGGCGCGGCACCGTCACGGCAATCGGCAACGCCGCGGCCGGTCTCGGCGCCTGCATCAGCGGCGTCGCGTCCGCGCCGGTCTCGAACATCGCGAGCCTGCCGCGCCGCAGCAGCCCGGCGGCGGCCGTCCTCACCTGGGCGTCGCTCATGCGCAGGACGAAAGGCTCCTCTCTCGACACCAGCGAGCGCAGGCGCCGGACGTCCGCGTGCCGTAGCAGAGCGACCAGGCGCTCGCCGTTGCCATGCCACTCGAACCGGATCGGGGTCCCGGCCGGCGCTTGAGCAGCCGCCCCCGCAGCGGGCGCGGCGTCACGTGCCCAGGGCAGCATGCACGCGCTGCACAGCATGAACTGCCGGCCGGCGTCGGAGAACTCCAGGCCGCCGAGGCCGTTGGACAGGGAAAGCGATATGCTTTTTGGCGTCATGCGTCGTCACCCCGTCGCGGCGTCGTGTTCGCCGACGGCAGGAAGTTCTGTCCTATGCGCTTCACGTCGCGGAACCGCATCTGCTGCAATGGCTTGCTGACCCGGCTCGGAGCCTCGCGAAGCGCGCGGCACGGCGGGTTCGGATACCCCCTTGGGTGTCTAATCAGTCTCGCAGCAGGATCGGTCCATGCCATCCCTAGCCGTCCATGTCGGCTTCGGTGGACCATTTCCGTTCGCGCGCGCGACGCAATCCGGATCAGAAGAACGGAGCGCTCAGGCTGACCGAGACCCGACGCGTGCTGGTAATCGATGACAACATCGACGCGGTGGACTTATTCGGCACACTCTTCGAACACGACGTGCGCACCGACTATTCCGGTCTCGAGGCACTCGCGATTGCAAGAGAACTCGCAGCCGCTGTCATTTGCGGTGGCACAGCGCCTGCGCACTGACGCGATGCTCGTCCCCGCCAGGCTGGTGGCTGTTAGCGGCAGAGGTAGCAAGGACGACATGCGCCGCGCACTGGACGCGGGCTTCAACGTGCACTCGACCGTGCCGTAGATTGGTATGTCGTGCAATACGCGCTCAGCGGCGGGACGTGATGTTTCTTGCTCGCTAGCCACGTCGTTAGACAATGCCACCGAGAAACTTGATCTCGGCTCCTTAACTTCACGAACCTCCGCTTGCGGGCGCCCAACCTGAGATTTCGAGGGACAGCTATGGGTCGGCGATGGCCTGAGCGTCCGCGCCATCCGAGGTCGGCTATGCTGCCACAGCGGTCGAGGCGGGTGAGAGGGCGCATGTCCTCCAGGCCGGTCAGGGGCGGTCTCGGACGCATGTCTGCAACGGGGTGCAGCGACCAGAGGGGGTTGAATTGGTCTTTGGATGGTTCAATAAGAAGGGCATGTCGTCGAACCAAGTGGCGCCCCAGTCGCCCGAGGATGCGACCATCGCGGCAGAGCTGTCCGACGAACTGCACGGCAAGATCAAGGATCTGTGCGCTCGCGGTGACGAGCACGCGGCCGCGCGCGAGTTCGAACTTGCGTTGCCGCTGTATTGGCAGGCGTTTGATCTCTTGCCGCAACCCACCACGAGATGGGATGCCGGAACCTGGATCCTGACAGCCATCGGAGACGCCAACTTCCTTGGACGCGACTTCACTGCAGGACGTGACAACCTCAGCACGGCAATGCACTATCCGGATGCCATCGGCAATCCGTTCATTCATCTGCGGCTCGGACAGTGCCAATTGGAACTCGGAAACCTGGATCGAGCAGCTGACGAACTGGCCCGGGCCTACATCGGTGCGGGCGCGGAGATCTTTGCCCAGGACTCATCCAAGTATTTCGACTTCCTGAAGACCAGGCTGGAGCCGCCCGCATCGGGACAATGGTGACGGATGCCGGCCAGGAGCTGCCTCTCATAATAGTCCGCTATCAAGGGACAATTCAAATGGAACTTCGTCTGGGTCGGCAGGTGATTGTCAGTGCGACACGATTTTGGCAATCTCCAGCCTTTACCGCTAGCTACGGAGAGTTCTTATGGATGACGAACTACTGGAGAGCCACCAGCGGGCCATCGAACGTCGGCAGCAGGAACTGCATGCGGCCACCGCCGTACTTGCTCGAGGTGCGCGGCGATATGCACTCAAGTCTGGCTGTGACGACTGATGGGCCACCGCTTGGCCTGTGCGCGATCAAGATCTGGAGTCGCCACAAGTTCAAGGGACCAATGCGCTGAAGAAGAAGGTCAATCCCACTCGCATTCCGATCGAAAACAAGGAGAGCATCCGCTGGATCCAAAGCATGCGGCAGTCGAGTGACTTGATCGGGCAGCCCGAGCGATGCGTTCATGTCGGCGATCGAGAGGCCGACATCAACGAGCTGTTTGCCGAGGCGGCAGATCTCGATTCAGGGTTTCTGATTCGAACGTGTTCCGATCGGCTCGTCGGTGACGGCGATCACAAGGGTGACCCGCCACCAGGCAACATCGTCATGTGGCGCGGTCTGACGCGTTTGACAGATATCGTCCTCGGGATGCAGCTCGTGGCGGAAACTGTGGACAATTGAAAGAACGGCCAGATGCCTACTCCGATCGTAGCTTGATCGGAGGTCCAACTCTCGGTGGCCCGTTACACCGCCGCCTTGCCCTCGCGCTCGACCCCGGCATGCTTGCAACCGCAACGTGCAGGCGTATTCTCTTCCGCAGCCGATACCAGCAGGGAGAAAGCAAATGCCTAACGTCAAGGCGAGCTACGGCGACAAGTACTGCATCGGTCGCAACCTCGCAGATCGGGACAAGCTATTCGCGATCTCGTTTGGCGATGCTCGCGACAATATTCGGGTCTATGCCGATCGCTTTGCGAAATGGCTCGATGGACTGAAGAATGAGGGCGGCAGAAGCGCCTACTCGTGCGCAGAGGCGGACGCATTGAGTGGGCTGCTCATGCAGTTGAAATGGCTTGCCAAGACTGAGGGAACGCGCTTCGCGGAGATCATTTTCTCGCGGGCTACTGCCCACAGCGGCAGCGAGCTCTGGCACCTGTGCGCCAACTGAAGCGCCTGGCTAGAAGACGCCGGCGGATGGGGCCCAGAAAAGACGTACAAGCTGAACGGGACGGCTCTTTCGTACCTGCAACCAGACAAAAAGACGTGAACAGCCCTCTGGCGCCCCTTGTGCTGACTTCTGGCGCCTGACTAGTGAACTGTTGAAACGCAGGCGCGGAGCGCATTGGCCGGACCGATAGACATTGCGGAGAAAGGTGCGCTGCCGGAGGCATCACCGCGCCGCGCTGGCCCCACTGGCGCGCCACGGACGCTGGAGCGGAGGCTTAAGCCGAAGCCAATCACGCCGGCCCTCTATTCGGTCATCCAGCAGATTCAGGCCGAGGTCGATTGCAAGGCCGCGTTGCGATAAGGATGGACCTGGGCCCTGGTCTGGGCATTGAAGCCGGCGCATCAATTCCGAAGTCGCCGTGCGCGAACGACGCCGACGCGACGCTTATGGCCCCCGGATCCGTGATGAGGAGGCCTGGCCGATCGGCTTATCCGCAAGCTTGGCGCGCGATGAATGCCCGCAATTTGGGTGCAAGACGATCGTGGGCTCTAGGGGAAAGGCAAAGCCCGGGCCATGGGCATTGGCTTGGTCGAAGCCTGAGCCGCACCGCGCGTCCCCTGGGTTGAGGATGTGCACGCGCCCGCGCTGGAATAGCCTTCGCTCCACGAAGCGGAGGTAGACCATGCCAGTGCGGGAATTGCGCCTCGGTATGCGGGGCGAGGACGTGCGCGCGGTGCAGAAAGGGCTCAACCAGGTCTTCGCGGGCCTGCGCACTCCCTTGAAGCCGGACGGGGTCTTCGGCCCGCAGACCTTCGATGCCGTGCGCGAGTTCCAGGCCCTGCGGCCGGGCACGGGCGGCGTCGGCGGACCGGACGGCGTCGTCGGCGGGCGGACGCGCCACGCCCTGTTTCCGCTCAAGGCGGTCACCGTCCACGCGATGGGCGTGCGCAAGGACGGTGGGATGGCCGTCCCGCGTTTCGGCGCCAAGCCGGTCATCGGCGCGGGCGGCGCCATGAGTTCGCGCGAAGCCGGCGGTGCCACCCCTGGCCAGATCGAGCGCTGGTCGCGCGAATTCAGCCTGCTCGGCCGCGAGGGTGGCGCCTACAAGCCCCGCCGGTTCCCGGGATTGCGCCTGGCGCTGCCGGTGCCCGAGCTTCCCGCGTTCTTGCCGTCCCGCGGCCCGGTCGACCTGCGCCTGCGGCCGTCGCTGTCGTCGAAGCCGTCGGCACGCAACCCGATGGAGCCGGTCAACCTGCCGCCCGCGCGCGAGTCGTCGGACAAGGGCCCCGACAGCCATTACGAGCTCAGCCCGGGCGTGCAGACCGTCTTCGGCCAACCCAGGAAGACCCAGTTCACGCTCGGCCTGCAGTACGTGCTCACGCTGGGCGACGGCAACGCCGCACACGTCGAGGTCGCCAGAGGGATCCAGTACGGATCGTCGGATCTCGACAATGATCCGTGGTCGCTGACCTGGTACGTGCAGGTGACCGATGTCGATCGGCTCGGTCACTTCGGGAAGTTCCATCTCTGGCAGCCGTTCGCCCAGGTTGGCGTGCAGAACTCTTCCCAGGGCAGTGCCGTCACGCTGCAACTCGTGCCGGCCAACATCGGATTCGACCTCGACGACACCCTGTCGCTGTCGCTGCAGACGGGCGTGAACTTCGCCTTCGATCCCCGGACCGGCGTGTTCCAGTCGTCGTTCCAGGGAGCGTTCGGCCTCATCGTCAAGTTCGGCGGCAGCGACTGACGCCGGCGCGAGCGCCCTCAGCCTGTGAGCGGCCCGCAGTGGATCGCGCCGGCCGGCGTCGTCGACCACGTCGATTGTTCAGCCCGAACTCGCGACCGAGCCAATCGCGCTGCCCACCGAGGGCAAAAGAGGCGCCCCTTAACGCGAGACACCGTCAGGGGCCGCAACACCTGGCAGCATGCCGCATCGGCGCCTGCTCCAAGAGGGTGAGCGGGCCGCCGCCACGCATCCCCAATCGCCCGGCTCGAAGCACGACGACCGAGCGCTTGTCCTTCTGGTCCGTCGGATGCCGGCGCGCTGCGAAGAGGCGTTCCGCTGGAAACCACATTGGAAACCTCAGGCTGGAAACCTGGCCGCAACCCGACCGGCTCAGTCAGCCGGGCTCGCTATCGAGCCGAGCGCGATCGTCGCGCGGACTGTGTCCGAGTTCGGACAGACCTGCCGCCCAGACTGTTCGGGCTTGGGATGACGCCGCAAGTCCTCCATCGCCACTATCTCCGTTTCGGATTTGTTGGGCCACACCCCATCTGGCGCAATCTTGCCAATCCGACCCCCACCCGATACGGACGCACCATCACACCGAAACGCATTGGCAACTTCAGCGCTTGGCTGAGCGGTTACAGAGAACGAGATAGCGCCGTGCTCAACGAGAACGTCGAGGTACGGCCGCCCGTCTTCTTCGAACAGGAACCAATCCCAAGGCGCAACCTTGTTGGTCAATCGGACGGTGCAGACCGTCCGATTCTCGGCATCACTCGTCGACGGGCAGCGACAGAAGGCCAGCGCAACGCGGCCGATACGCGCGATCAGGCATCAGCTGCGTGAAGCTCGGAGGAGCCGAGGCGCCGTCACGCGTGAAGCAATTTCCAGCTCACCGATCGACTACCAGCCCCACACACGGCGACGGCTCAGCGCAAGTCCGAAGGTCAGCAACCCGATGGCAAACAGTGACAGTTCCGAAGGCTCTGGCACCGCTGCCGTATTCGGCGAAAGCTCGAGCGCGTAGCCTGTGGCGTCGAATCCATCGGCGAACGACACACTGGGGTCAATATCCGCGCCAAACCGGCCGTTGCCAGTGCTCGCCGCCATGCCCCACATCTGGATGACGAATTCTGAGCCGGGCTTTGCCAAGAAGTTGAAGTCCGTCGTGCTGGACGTGGTCGTGCTCGGCAACCCGGTGAAAGATTGGCAAAGTTGCGCCGACGCGCCCAAGCAAGTCATGGTGTCAGAGAGATCCGCTTGCGGGCTCCTCAACTCGACGCGTGTGAAGGAATTAGGAAGACTAGGGTCATAGTCTCCGCTGCCCCACGAGTTCTGGACAGCGGTGAACACCAGGGGCACCGGGATGCCGATCTTGCCTGTCACCTCAAAGTAGTAGCCGACAAAGGTAGCCGCCTGCCCGAGAATGGTTCCCGGATTTCCGCCCGATTGCGTTCCGCTGGTCGCATAGGCCGACGATACCCCTACGCCGTTCTGCAAGCTGGCAGAAGCGAGGCCGAATCCGCAGTTTCCATTCGACAGGCATCCCTGTTCGGCGGTGACACCGAGCGTGGTGATCTCGCTCTCATTGTTGCCACCGATGGCCCATTGCACTCCGTGCGCGCTCTGCACGTTGGATACGACCCCTTGGCCGGCACACGCCGATGACATCGCGATTCCCGCAAGAAGACCGCCTGCGACAGACGGCCAAAGAACTCGATTCGGCCTCATCACGTCCCCAAAGAAGATGTTTGATCGGGAGATCAAAGTATCACGGGCGGCGACCGCAGGCCGCCCTGCCGGTTAGTCCCGGTGCTTGCGGCGCGCGAGCACCACCAGGAGACCCAGACCGGCAAGCATCGTGGCATAGGCTTCGGGCTCAGGCACCGAGCGGACCAGGAAGCTGCCGACATAGTCCCGCCCGACGGAGATGCCGAAAGCGCTGCTGCCCGGGATGGCATAGCCCATGTTGGCGGCAGCGTTGGCACTGACTTGCACGTAGTCGGTACAGACGGTGTCTGTCCCGATGGTGCGGCCGCAAGGAAACGGTGCCATGAATCCGAACGTGAAGTTGGGCGGCAAGGTGGACCCAAAGTCGCTCAGGAAGGCGTTGGCTGACGCGTTGTCGGCGACCAGCCGCAGGGTGGAATAGTCGGCGGTGCTGCCGGCGTAGCCGGCGTCGTTCAGCAGTTGCCCGACCTGGCCGAAACTGGCGTACTGGAATCCCTCGTTCACCCAGCCGCCGGCGCCACCCAGCACCTGGTTGACGGACAGACCCTGGGTGGCAGTCAGGTCCAGCCACTCCAGATTGGCGGCGGTGTCCAGCGTGAACTGCCCTTGCTTGATCAGGGCCGCCTGAGCAACTCCACAGGCCAGCAGCGCCCCCGCTCCCAGGACGGCCGCGATTCGTTTCGTCATGTTGGAACTCTAAGGGTTGGTTGATGTGATTGGACGCCTTCGGGCAGCAACTGATCCGCCAGCTTGAGCCAAGCTGAGCCCTACGCGCGTCGCGTGATGCCACGTCAGAATGTTCGGCGGCGGCGGCATTGTCCAGTCGCGAGCTAGGGAGAGGCGGTCTGTGCCCAGCTTCGCTTCAGCTCGCTACTCCAAAGCCGTTGCACACGAGGACCCGCTTGTGACCGCAGGGAGTCTGCGTCATCTGAGCATCAGCGCCAGTGCCAGATGAGATGCTTGCCGGCGCCGTACAAGGCGTGGTGGGGATGGCGCGCATGCGCTCGAAAGGTGATTGCATCGCTCGCCTCGAGCCTGAAACAGTTCAGACAACGGCTTCGACCGAACCTGCGCGATCTCTAGCGGGATCGGCCGGGTCTCAGTCCCATCGTCATCGGTGATGCATGCCCGCGTCGCTACGCAGTTTCCACATTGGCTTCAGCTGAAAGCAAACGGAAGGGTGACCACTTCTACGATGCCGTTCGACGGTTGATGGCAATCCGCCTAACAGCCGCGTCCAGCAAATGGAGACAACGATGGTTTTCGATTCACGTCGCAAGGTATTCCTTGTCGCCGCAGCATTGCTTGCGTGCGCCCCGATGATTGCGTTGGCACAAGCCGCTCCCATCGTCATCAAGTTCAGCCACGTCGTGGCGCCGGACACCCCCAAGGGCAATGGCGCCCAGCGCTTCAAGGAACTCGCCGAACAGCGAACCCAGGGTCGCGTGAAAGTCGAGCTGTATCCGAACAGCCAGTTGTACAAGGACAAGGAAGAGATGGAGGCGCTGCAGCTCGGCTCCGTCCAGATGCTCGCGCCGTCGCTGGCCAAGTTCGGCCCGCTGGGAGTCAAGGAATTCGAGGTCTTCGACCTGCCCTTCATCTTCAAGGATCAAGCGGCATTTCGTGCCGTCACCGACGGGCCGGTCGGCGCCGACCTGTTTCGCAAGCTCGAACCCAAGGGCATCAAGGGCCTCGCGTACTGGGACAACGGCTTCCACATCATGAGCGCCAACCGGCCGCTGCACAGCGTGGCCGACTTCAAGGGCCTGAAGATGCGCATCCAGTCGTCCAAGGTGCTCGACGCGCAGATGCGCGCGCTCGGCGCGATCCCGCAAGTGATGGCGTTCAGCGAGCTGTACCAGGCGCTGCAGTCGGGCGTCGTCGATGGCACCGAGGGTGTGCCGTCGAACTTCTACACCCAGAAAATCTACGAGGTGCAGAAGAACATGACGCTGTCGTACCACGGCCACCTCGCGTACGCGGTCATCGTCAACAAGAAGTTCTGGGACGGGCTACCCCCGGACATCCGCGCGACGTTGGAAGGCTGCGTCAAGGATGCCACGACCTACGCTGACGCGCTGGCTTCGACGGAAAACGCGCAGGCCTTGGAGAAGATCAAGGCGAGCGGCAAGACCACGATCTACACGCCGACGCCGGCCGAGATCAACGAATGGAGGAGGGCTCTGATGCCTGTCCACCAGGAGATGGCATCGCGCGTGGGCCAGCCCACCATCGACGCCGTCTACAAGGCGGCGGGATTCGTCGCTCCCAAGTAACTTTCAAGCATCTGGATTCATTCGCCAGACAACACCGAGCCCCCGGCATGGGGCGACAACTACCGGAGACATGAGATGACGAGATTTGCGATGCGCGCCAGTGCGCTGGCCGTGCTGGCACTGGCCCAGCCCGTGTTCGCCAACGAGATCGACGACCTGAAGGCGGAGATCGCCGCGCAGAAGGCGGCCGAGGCGGCGCAGAGGGCGCGCCTGGATGCGCTCGAGGCCAAGCTCAACGCCGTCACCAGCCAGCAGGCCGCCGCGCCGGCGCCGCAGAAGGCCGCGGCCGTGGCCCCCGCGCTGACCACCGACCAGAACGGCGGCAAGCTCGGCGAAGCGCAGCAGGGCGTCGCGCTGTACAACGACGGCAACAGCAGCCTGCACATCTACGGCCTGATCGAGGCCACCGGCAGCCATGCCAATCACCAGGACGCCGCCGGCAGCTCCGTCACGGGCGCCCAAGTCGCGTGGTTCAGCGGCAACCGCCTGGGCTTCGACGCCGACCACGCGCTGGCGATCGGCGACAGCATCGGCCTGCCGGGCCTGAAGGTGATCTCCAAGCTCGAGACCGAGTTCGAGCTGCCCACCGGCGACATGGACACCTCCGACGTGTTCTTCAACCGCGACGCGTGGATGGGCTTCTACAGCAAGGATCTCGGCAAGGTCACGATCGGCCGCCAGAACACGCTGACGCGCGACTTCACCGCCAACTGGGGCGACCCGTACGGCGGTGCCGACGTGTCGCTCAAGGAAGGCGGCTACTCCAACGTCAACAACTTCAAGCAGTTCATCTTCTATTCCGGCGGCGCGAACGGCACGCGCCTGAACAGCGCGATCGAGTGGAAGAAGAAGTTCGGCGACCACATCGTGGCCGGCCTGGGCTTTGCGTTCGGCTCGCAAGGCGCGGGCGGCAGCGGCGACGTCGGCAACGGCGGCTCGACGCCCGGTGACTTCAAGAAGGGCCAGACGCAGGAGGCGTCGATCGCGCTGAACGCGCTGCCGGTCGGCCCGGGCCTGCTGAGCGCCAACCTGTCGTACGACCGCGCCAACGTCAACGACCTGATCCACCAGTCCGAACTGGTCGGCGGCAACTACCGCATCGGCATGTTCCGCGTGAACGCCGGCTACGTGCACTACACGGCCGAGCAGGGCGTCGGCAACAGCGCCGGCACGCGCACCGACAACTCGTGGACGGTCTCGATGAGCCTGCTGCCCACGCCCGAGAACGAGATCGCGCTGGGCTTCAACGAGATGAAGGGCAACCACGCTGGCTTCAACGGCGGCGGCAAGATCATCAACCCGTTCGGCAGCACCGCGGGCGTCGCGACCTTCGCCAACGGCTCGAAGAAGGCGATCTACGCGTCGTACATGTACCACGTCGACAAGCAGCTGGACCTCTACCTGGCCGGCGACCACTTCACGGTGGACGGCGGCTGGGTGCTCGGCGACGCGCAGGGCAACGGCAACAAGTTCGGCGCCGGCCAGACCTACAACAACGAGACCGAGGTCGCGGCGGGCGTGCGCTACAAGTTCTGACGACCGGGACGGCGCGCGGCCGCGGGTCGCGCGCGTCCGTGTTTCTCGAACAGCCGCACGCGCGGCGTGCTTGCCACGCCGTCGTGCGCGCCTCTCAGCGGCGTGAGATCGAACGCGGTGACCGGGTCGGCCTGGCCGCCGCTCCCCGTGCGCGTGACGCGCTCGGTCGCGTGCGCGGCGCGCGCGTCCGCACGCGAGGGCTGTCATCCCGGCGAAAGCGCGGCGCAAGGCTGGCGCCAGCCACGCGGCCGTGTCACCGCGCCGTCATGGCCGCTTTCTACCGTGCGGGGCTTCGCGCGGCACGACGCCGGCGCGAAAGGAGACAGCCCGATCCCGCGCCGGCCCGCCTGACGCACAGCCATCCCCGTTCGAGAAAAAGGAAACCCGTCCATGTTCCGCACCAGTGTCCTGTCCGTCGCCGCGCTCGCGGCCCTCGCCGCCAATGCGAACGCCCAGGCCGTCGCGCCCGGCAGCCTCATCGTCTCGCGCACCGTGTATGCGGGCACCGCGAACACCGTCAGCGTCGGCCAGGCGCTGCCCGGCGGCGGCACCGCGGTCGCCAACGGCGCGTTTCCCAACGTGTTCAAGAACGAGAGCGCCGACGCGGCCTTCGGCGTCACCGCGCCGATCTTCCTGGACACGATGACGACCGCCGGCACGCACACCGGCTCGATCGCGATCGACCCGACGCGGCTGAGCACCAGCTTCGCGTCGAAGTCCGAGCTGGGCCTGAACATCTCGCAGGACGGCAAGTCGGTGACCTTCATGGGCTACGTCGCGCCGGTCAACCAGCTCGACGTGTCCAATTCCAACACGCCCGGCGTGGTCGACCCGACCAACGCCGTCAAGTCGGTGACGCAGCGCGGCATCGCCACCGTCAACCTGGCCACCGGCGCGCTGAACGTCACCGGCATCAATGCCTACAGCGGCAACAACGGCCGCAACGTCGTGCTGGCCGGCGGCAACTACTACACCGTGGGCAACGCGGGCAACTCGGGCAAGGGCGTCAGCGGCGCCGTGCTGGGCCAGCTGAGCGACGACACCGGCGTGCAGATGATCGCGGCCGGCCAGTCGGGCAACACCACCGTCGTGGGCAAGACGTATGGCACGGCCGGCAGCACCACCGGCTACCAGCACGGCTTCTCCACCGTCGCCACCGGCGGCACCGCCGACAAGACCGGCAAGGACGACAACTTCCGCGGCGAGACGCTGTTCGGCAACACGCTGTACGTGACCAAGGGCAGCGGCGGCAACGGCGTCAACACCGTCTACCAGGTCGGCACCGCGGGCCAGCTGCCCACGGCCGCCACCGCGTCCGCCACCACCATCACGCCGCTGGCCGGCTTCCCGACTGCGGGCACCGCGACGCACCCGTTCGGCCTGTGGTTCGCCAACGCCACCACGCTGTTCGTCGCCGACGAGGGCGACGGCCAGGCGCCGGGCACCGCGGGCAAGGACACGTCCAACGCGGGCCTGGACGAGTACTCGTTCGTCGGCGGCCAGTGGAAGGAGATCGGCGTGTTCCAGAAGGGCCTGCTCGACCAGGCGGCCTACAGCGACGGCCTGCCCTGGCTCGTGAGCACCGACGGCCTGCGCAACCTCACCGGCCAGGTCAACGCCGACGGCTCGTACACGCTGTTCGCGACGACGTCGACGGTCAGCAACGAGGGCACGCACGACCAGGGCGCGGATCCGAACGAGCTCGTCTCGATCACGATCGGCACCGGCTCCTCGCCGCTGGACGACTCGTTCACCGTGCTCGAGACCGCGGGCTACGGCGAGCGCCTGGGCGGCGTCGCGCTGGCGCCGGTGCCCGAGCCGGGCAACCTCGCGCTGCTCGCGGCCGGCCTGGGCCTGCTGGGCCTGCGGCTGCGCCGCCGCGCGCTCTGAAGCCTGGGCGCGGCGGTCATGCCAGTCGGCGCGACAGCCGCGTGACCAGCGAGTCGCCGATCTCGCGCCGCGCGTCGAATCCGAGCGCGCGGCCCAGCCCGATCATCGCGTCGTTGGTCGACAGCGTCGTGCCGTACAGCGTGCGCACGCCGCGCTCGTGCGCCGCGTCGAGCAGCGCCTCCAGCAACCGGCGGCCCAGGCCCTGGCGCCTGGCGGCGTCGCCCACCAGCAGCGCGAACTCGGCGTCGGGGCCGTCGTCGTCGTGCACCGCGCGGCCGACGGCCAGCATCGTCTCGGCGCCGCGCGCGTCGGTCGTCGTCACGACGAAGGCGACCTCGCGCGCGGGGTCGATGTCGGTCCAGCGGCGGATCTCCTCGGGCGACGGATGGCGCGTGGACAACAGGCGGTTGTAGCTGGTGGCCGTCGACAGCGTGTCGAGGAACGCCGACTCGATCTCGAAGTCGTCGGGCGAGATGGGGCGCAGCGCCGCGACGCGGCCGTCGGGCAGCGACCAGCGCACGCGTGCGGCGACGGTGGCCATGCCGCATCATGCGCCGCCGTGAAGTCCCCACGCGATGCACCTGCCGCCGCAAGGGGCACACTGTCGCCGCATGACCGTCGCCACCACCGCCCATCCCCTGGACAACGTGATCTGGAGCGCGCTCACCACGCGCCACGCCGATCTGGCGCGCGGCGGCGCGCTCGCACGCCGCTACCAGCCGGACTTCGCGCGCTTTGCCGGCTTTCCCGAGCCGGCGCCGGCCGCGTTCGCGGCGCTGGCCGACGACATGGCGGCCGGCGAGTTCGTCGCGCTGTCGCTGCCGGTCGAGGTCGATCCGGGGCCGGCGTTCGAGGTGCTCGATCGCAAGGACCTGGTGCAGATGATCGGCGCCGTCGCGGGCGATGCGCGGCCCGACGCCTTCCGCGTGCTGGGCCCGGCCGACGTGCCGCAGATGACCGAGCTCGTGCAGCTGACGGCGCCGGGCCCGTGGTTCGCGCGCACCGCCGAACTCGGGCGCTTCGTGGGCCTCGAGGTCGACGGCCGTCTCGTCGCGATGGCCGGCGAGCGCATGCGCGTGCCCGGCCACACGGAGATGAGCGCCGTCTGCTGCCACCCCGACTTCCGCGGCCGCGGGTGGCCGACCGACCTGATGCGCGCGGTGTCGCGGGCGATCGTCGCGCGCGGCGAGACGCCGTTCCTGCACGTGCTCGGCGAGAACGCGCCGGCGATCGCGCTGTACGAGAAGCTGGGCCTGCGCGAGCGGCTGCGCTCGCGCCTGCTGATCCTGCGCAGAACCTGAGCGCCTACAGCGCCTTGCCCTGCGGCTTGGGCGCGGTGGGCGTGCGCGGCGCGGCTTGCTGGCCTTGTGGCAGCGTCTTGGTGAGGTCGACGAAGGCTCGGCCGTGCTGGCCGTCGACCGGTTCGGCGCCCTCGTCGGCGCCTTCGACCGGCGCGACGACGGCCTTGCCGATCGACTCGAGCACGTTGTCGTCGTTCTCGCCGACGACGCGGCCGTTGCGGCCGTCTGGCAGGTCGTCGCGGGTGCGATCGTCGCTGCGCGGGCGCGGGGTGGGGGCGTTGGCGGTCATGGTCGTGTCCCTTGGGTGATGCGGCGGTCGGGCAATCGCCATGCCGCGACGTGGCGCTGCCGCGCTGGGCACGGCGGCTGCCTCGACGAGAGCATCAGCACGCAAAGGACACGACATGCAGATCCAGGTCAACGCCGACAACCATCTCGAGGGCAGCGAGGCCCGCAACGCCTGGGCGCGCGGCGTGGTCGAGGGTGCGATGGCGCACTTCGCAGGCAGCGTCACGCGCGTCGAGGTGCACCTGAGCGACGAGAACGCCGGCAAGGGCGGCGCGGGCGTCCTGCGCTGCAAGCTGGAGGCGCGGCTGAACGGCCGCGCGCCGGTGGCCGTGAGCAACGACGCGAGCGGGATGGACGCGGCCGTCAGCGGCGCGGTGCGCAAGCTGGTGCGCGCGACGTCAAGCGCACTGGGCCGCGCCGACAAGCACGCGCACGACGAGCGCACGCTGCCTGTGCAGGACACCAGCGGCGACGACTTCGTGCCGTCGTCCGCGCCGTTCTAGCGATCGCGCCGAGGCGTGGCCGGCGCACGAAGCGCCGCGCAGGCCCGGTCGTCAGCGCCGCGGGTCGCCCGCGGCCACGCCGCCCTGGCCCGCCGGCAGCGTGGCCAGCGCGGCCTCGGCGGCCTGCAGCAGCGGCATCAGCTGGTTGCCGTGCTGCGGCGACCAGACGACGCCCACGCGCGCGGCCAGCGCCAGGCGCGCGACGCCCACGTTGACCGGCGCGGCCAACGCCTGCGCGACCTTGGCCGCCACGCGCTCGGCTTCCTCGGCCTGGTGCAGGTCGACCAGCATCGCCGCGAATTGGCCGTGGTCCAGGCGCACGGCCGTGTCGGTCTTGCGCAGCTCGAAGTGCAGCCGACCTGCGGTGGCGCGCAGCACGTCGTCGCCCACCGTGCGGCCGTACTGCGCGCAGATCGCGTCGAAGCCGTCGATCTCGATGAGCATGATCGCCAGCACGCTCTTCTGGCGCGCGGCGCGCAGCAGCGCCATCTCCGCGCGATCCTGCAGCACGGCGCGCGTGGGCAGGCCGGTGAGGCTGTCGTGGTGCGTGAGGCGCAGCGGCGAGCCCTCGCCCTGGTGCAGCGGCTCGACGGCGATCAGGCCGACCACCTGGCCGCGATGGTCGCGCAGCGCGCCCACGTTCAGCCGCGTGGCGTGCGACGAGCCGTCCTTGTGGCGCAGCACCCAGTCGTGCTCGCTGGGCACGCCGTCGCGCGCGAGCGCCGTGCCGAGGACGCCGGCGTCGGCCACCACGTGCTCGCCGAGGAGGGCCGACAGCTCGGCCGCGCGCGCTTCGAGCTCTTCCTGCGAGATCAGGCTGCCGGCGATCGGCCGCCCCGCCAGTTCGTCGCGGCCGTAGCCCAGCCGCTCGGCCGCGAACGGATTGATCCAGCGTATTCGACTGTGCCCATCGACGCCCAGCACGACACCGGGGTAGGCGTCCAGGAGCAACTGCTGCACTTCTCCGAGTTCCAGCCAAGTGTGGGACTTCGGATCGAGGGTGGCGTGTTGGCTGTCCATCGGGCCAGTCTCTCACCGACGGGGCGTCGGCGACAAGTCCCTGCGCCTGCGTGTCAACCCGATGGCTGTCCGCCTCGATGTCGCGTACCGTGCGCGCTGTTCAAATACGCGTCATGACCATCGTCCCCGCCTCGTTCGTCCGCACCCGGACACCGAAGCGCTCCGACGCCGACCACGAGCCGGCGTGATGGAAGCCTTCGCCCTCGGCGCGCTCGTGGGCCTGCTGCTCGCGCTCACCGGCGCGGGCGGCGGCATCCTCGCCGTGCCGCTCCTCGTGTTCGCGCTGCATCTCGGCCTGGCCGAAGCCGCGCCCATCGGCCTGCTGGCCGTTGGCCTGACGGCGGCGATGTCCGCCATGCTGGGCCTGCGCGACGGCATCGTGCGCTACCGCGCCGCGGCGCTGATGGGCGGCCTCGCGATGGCGCTCGCGCCGGTCGGCGTGGCCGCCGCGCAGCGCGTGCCCAACACGCCGCTGACGATCGCGTTCGCCGCGGTGCTGGGCCTGTCGGCCTTGCGCATGTGGCAGCGCGCGCGTCACGCGCTGCGCGCGAGCGCCTGCGACGCGCCCGCGCGCGCGGCGCTCCCGTGCGTGCTCGACGCGCGCGACGGCCGCCTCGTCTGGACGCGCCCCTGCGCGCAGGCGCTCGCGGCCACCGGCGTCGCCGCGGGCCTGCTCAGCGGCCTGCTGGGCGTGGGCGGCGGCTTCGTCATCGTGCCCGCGCTCACGCGCTTCACCGAGCTGTCGGCGCGCAGCATCGTCGCCACGTCGCTGGCCGTGATCGCGCTCGCGTCGATCGGGGGCGTCGGCGCCGCGGCCTGGCACGGCGCGATCGCGTGGGACATCGCGCTGCCGTTCGCGATCGGCTCGGTGGGCGCGTCGCTGGCGGCACGCGTGATCGCGTCGCGCGTCGCGGGGCCGCGGCTGCAGCAGGGCTTCGCGATCGTCAGCGTGGGCGTCGCGCTGCTGCTCATCGCGCGCGTGGCCGGCGCGTTCGCGGTTCGCTGAAAGGAAGAAGGGTGGCCGCAACTGCGAGGACACGCTGCCCGACGTGCCGTGTTCCTCGTCATGTTGCGCGGCGTCCTGGCCCGCGTCCGGGAGCGCGGCGAGGCGGCCGTCCACTGCCGCTACGTCTGCCTCTAGTCCGCGCGGTGCCGGATCGGCGGCAACGGGCCGCCCTTCACGGCGGCCCGCGCAAGGACTACAGGCAGCCGTTGGTCAGGTTGGTGCCGACGACGTTCAGGTTCAGCGCCGGGAATTCCGTCGACGTGAACTGCATGAACCAGGTGTCCTGGTAGCCCGCCCGCACGTAGCACGGCGCCTCGTACTGCAGTTGGACGGTGCAGGTGCCGTTCTGTGCGAGCGTGGCGCCGCTGCAGGTGTCCGAGAGGATGGACAGCGCGCCATGGTGCGGCCCGAGGTCGTTCGACTTGCTGACCGCGAGGTGGCTGGCGAAGCCGGGGCCGTGGTTGGTGATGGTGACCCAGCCCGAGGACAGGCCGCCGCCCTGCGCGCTCAGGTTCTTGGGGCTCGGCGTTGCCGTCAGGCCCGTCTGCGCGGAAGCGCTGGCGGCGAGGGTCAGGCCGATGGCCAGAAGAGTGCCGCTGATGGCGATGCGATTCTTTTTCATGATCTCCCTTGGTTGATGGAAAGAGCCGTTCGCGTCCGCGCGGGATCGCCGCGATGGACAGGGCCATGTTCGGCTCATCCGTCGAAACGGCCCATGGGGGATCCCCCTATGCCTATACCCGTATAGGTAACCTGGCCGGCGCCGGCAGGCACGGGAAGCGCAGCCGGATCGGGCCGGCACGTCCGGCCCTGGGGGCCAGTTAGTCCGCGTACCGCAAGGGCAGGGCGGTCGTGAACTTCAGCTGCTCCATCGCGAAGCTGGAGCTGACGTCGAACAGCTGCGTGCCCGCGATCAGGCGCTTGTAGACGCCGTCGTAGGCCGCGATGTCGGGCACGACGATGCGCAACAGGTAGTCGACGTCGCCGCTCATGCGGTAGAACTCGACGACCTCGGGGATCGATTCGACCGTCGCGTGGAAGCGGTCGAACCAGGCCTGGCTGTGCTGGTTGGTCTTGATGTTGACGAACACCGTCACGCCCACGTTGACGCTCCTGGGGTCGACCAGCGCCACGTGGCCGGTGACGACGCCCGCCTCCTTCATGCGCTGGATGCGGCGCCAGCAGGGCGTGGTCGACAGCTGCACCGCGGCGGCGAGGTCGGCGATCGGCGTATCGCAATCGAGCTGCAGCATCTCCAGCAGCTTGCGGTCGATGGCATCCAGTTTCATTCGAAGCCCTTCGCGAAGAACGAAATTCTATTTCGCGGCGGGCGTCGCGGGCGCCTGAAATTCAACCTTGGGCCGGCCAGGCTGCGGCCGATGTGGGACGATGGCGGTCTGATGACCGTGCCGCTTTCGCTCGCTTCCTACCCCTCCTTTCTTCGATTCTGGGCAGGCCGCGTGGCCGGCACGATGGGCAACCAGATGGTCATGGTGGCCGTCGGCTGGCAGATGTACGACCTGACGCACAGCGCGTGGAACCTGGGCCTCGTCGGCCTGTTCCAGTTCGCGCCGGCGCTGGCGCTGGCCCTCGTCTCGGGCCACGTGGCCGACCAGCACGACCGCCGCCACATCGTCTCGCTCGCGCTGCTGCTGCAGCTGGTGGCGGCGCTGGTGCTGCTGCTGTCCACGCGCGAGCACTGGATTTCGCGCGACCTGATCCTGGGCGTGTCGCTGCTGCTGGGCGTGGCCCGCTCGTTCCAGATGACCGCGCAGCAGGCGCTGACGCCGCTGCTGGTGCCCGCCGCGATCCTCGCGCGCGCGATGGCCTTCAGCTCGTCGGGCATGCAGGCCGCGATCATCGGCGGCCCGGCGCTCGGCGGCTTCCTGTATGCGGCCGGCGCGAGCGTGGTCTACGTCGTCTGCGCGGTGCTGTTCGTGCTGGCCGCGGGCCTCGTGTGGAGCGCACGCTACGACCACAAGCCCGCGCCGCGCGCGCCGGTGACGATGGACACGCTGCTGGCCGGCGTGCGCTTCATCCGCGCCAAGCCGGTGGTGCTGGGAGCGATCTCGCTCGACCTGTTCGCCGTGCTGCTGGGCGGCGCGGTGGCGCTGCTGCCGATCTATGCGCGCGACATCCTGCGCGTCGGCCCCGAAGGCCTGGGCCTGCTGCGCGGCGCGCCGGCGGTGGGCGCGCTGCTGATGTCGCTGGTGCTCGCGCGCTGGACGATCAGGAGCCGCGCCGGCGCGATCCTGTTCTCGTGCGTGGCGATCTTCGGCCTGACGACGATCGCGTTCGGCGTGTCGACGTCGTTCTGGCTGTCGATGGCGATGCTGTTCATCAACGGCGCGGTCGACATGGTCAGCGTCGTCGTGCGCCAGACGCTGGTGCAGATCGATACGCCCGACGAGATGCGCGGCCGCGTCAGCGCGGTCAACGCGATCTTCATCGGGGCGAGCAACCAGCTCGGCGAGTTCGAGTCGGGCGCGACCGCGGCGCTGTTCGGGCCGGTGGGCGCGGTGGTGGTCGGCGGCGTCGGCACGCTGGTGGTCGTCGGCCTGTGGATGCGCTGGTTCCCGGAACTGCGGCGGCGGCGCAGCCTCACCGAGGCCTGATCACGCCTCGGCGACCGTGACGCGCGGCCAGCGCTGCGGATAGCGCTTGGTGGCGACGCGCTCGCGGTACGTCGCCACGCTCACCCGCGCCGGATTGCGCCGCACCGCCATCGCGAACAGGTCATCCAGGCCATGCGGCGCGATCACGTGCAGCGCGTCGTCACCATCGAGCCACAGCCCCACGCAGGTCGCGAACTCGGGCCAGCTGGCGACGGCGTCCGACAGCGATGCCAGCGGTTCGACCGCGTGCCCGAAGTGCTGCTCGAACCACAGGTGCACGGCCGCCTGGTTCGTGACTTCCCACGGCAGCGCCGGCGACATCGCCTGCAGGCGCCGCTGCAGCAGGGCGTCGCGCTCGGACGAGAGATCGGTCGCATCGAAGTGCGCGACGTCGACGTCCGCCAGCGCCGACGGCACCGCATGCCCGTGCAATGCATCCCACACGAGATTGCGCACGGCTCCCGCGCCGATGCACCACGCCGGCAGGCCCAGCGCACGCACGTGCGCGAGGGCGTCCATGAACCATGGCGTCGCGCGCGCGAGGTCGACGAGGCGGGCCTCGTCGGGCGTCGCGGGCATCAGCCGTGGATGTTCAGCGGCGGGAACGACTTCACGAGGTCGTCGATCGCCTTCATCTGCGTGAGGAAGGGCTCGAGCTGGTCCAGCGGCAGGGCGCTGGGGCCGTCGCACAAGGCCTTGTCCGGCTCGGGGTGCGATTCCAGGAACAGGCCACCCAGGCCCAGCGCCAAGCCCGCGCGGGCGAGCTCGGCCACCTGCTCGCGGCGGCCGCCCGAGGCCGCGGCACCGGCGGCGCGCTGCTGCAGCGAGTGCGTCACGTCGAAGATCACCGGCGCGTCGCCCGTCGTCTTCTTCATGACCGAGAAGCCCAGCATGTCGACCACGAGGTTGTCATAGCCGAAGCACGTGCCGCGGTCGCACAGGATCAGCTGGTCGTTGCCGGCCTCGCGGAACTTCTCGCAGATGTTGGCCATCTGCGACGGGCTCAGGAACTGCGGCTTCTTGATGTTGATGACGCGGCCGGTCCTGGCGAGCGCGACGACGAGGTCGGTCTGGCGCGCGAGGAAGGCGGGCAGCTGCAGCACGTCGACCACCTGCGCGACGGCGGCGGCCTGGTGCGGCTCGTGGACGTCGGTGATCACCGGCACGCCGAACGCGGCCTTGACCGCCTCGAAGATCTTCAGGCCTTCCTCCAGGCCGGGGCCGCGGTACGAGTGGATCGACGAGCGGTTGGCCTTGTCGTAGCTGGCCTTGAACACGTAGGGGATGCCCAGCTTGCTCGTGACGCGCACGTATTCCTCGGCCGCGCGCAGGGCGAGGTCCTTCGACTCCAGCACGTTGATGCCGCCGAACAGCACGAACGGCGCGCTGTTGCTGCACTCGACGGTGGGGGTGATCTTGACGGTGGACATGGCGTCTCCTTGGTTCGCAACCGGCATTTTGCAACGGCGCGCGCCGGCGGCCCGCCGGCCCGGCATTCCGCGGCCGACGACGCCGGTTCACGCCGTCACGATCGGATACGCCGCGGGTTGCGGTGACGACCAGCCGCGTCAACCAGCGGCCCGAAGTGACTCAATTGGTCACCCGCCGGAGTGACAAATTTGGTCGTCGGATGGTCGCACCGGCCTGCCGTCGAGCCCAGCCGGAACCGGTTCCAGAGGGAGCCGTGCGCGGCCTTTCATTTGGATACGAAGCGGCGCGCTGGGCATGGGACTTGCGAATCGGGTGCGGGCAACAAAAAGGGCGTCGTTGGGACGCTTTGGGCCGGGGAGCGATCCCCGGCCTCTTTCATACGAAAAACACCCCGGAGAGAGAACATGCATCGGACCCAGGCCAGCATCGAGGGCACGCCGCGATGAGCGCCGACCTGCTCCCCGACGACGACCGTCGCCGGCGCCTGCTGGTGCTGGGCGCCAGCTTCGCGCTCGCGTCCTGCGGCGGCGGCAGCGGCGGCTCGCCCGCCTCGGCCCCGGCGCCCACGCCGACCCCGGCGGCGCCGACGCCTGCCCCCACGCCGACCCCGACCCCGACGCCGCCGTCGCCCGCGCCGACTCCGGCACCGACGCCGACGCCGACGCCGACCCCCACGCCGGCGCCCGCACCCACCCCGACGCCGGCCCCCGCGCCGACGCCCACCCCGGCGCCGTCGCCCGCCCCCGCGGCCAAGAGCGCCAAGCGCGGCGTGGCCTACGACTTCGCGTCGCAGGCCGACCTGCAGGCGCTCTCGCCGGGCGTGAGCTGGTGGTACAACTGGGGCAGCCGGCCCAACGCGGGCCTGCCGGCCAACGCCGCCGCGCAGGCGGGCCTGGACTACATCCCGATGCTGTGGAACGCGAGCTACGACGCGGCCACGGTCGAGGCCACCATCCGCGCCAACAACGTCAAGTACCTGCTGGTGCTCAACGAGCCCAACCTGGTCGACCAGGCCAACTTGACGCCGACGCAGGCCGCCGCCGCGTGGCCCGGCTACGAGGCCGTCGCCGCGGCCACCGGCGCAAAGATCGTCGGCCCGGCGATCACCTGGGGCACGATGGCCGGCTACAGCGACCCGGTCACCTGGATGGACGCCTTCATCGCGGCCTACCAGACGGCCAACGGCGGCCGCAGCCCGCAGATCGACTACATCGCCTTCCATTGGTACGACTACGGCCTGGCGGACCAGTTGAACCGGCTGACCAAGTACGGCAAGAAGTTCTGGGTCACCGAGATGGCCAACTGGCACAACGGCGACGGCAGCGCGGCGATCGACACGATCGCCAAGCAGGAGGCGCAGATGACCGACATGGTCAAGACCTGCGAGTCCCGCGCCGACGTGTTCCGCTACGCCTGGTTCACCGGTCGCTGGAACAGCGACGTGCATTTCACGAGCCTGCTCGCGGGCTCGGGGCAACTGACCGATCTGGGAAAGCTGTACCTGACGCTGCCGATCGGCGGCTGACGCTTGCGTCGACCCGCGCCCTCGCGCGTCACGCGCGGGAGCGGGCTCAGCCGCGTTGCGCGGCCAGCACGCACAGCATCTCCGCGGCCACGTGGGCGGCGGCGATGGCGGTGATCTCGGCGTGGTCGTAGGACGGCGCGACCTCCACGACGTCCATGCCGACGATCTTGACCGGCACCAGCCCGCGCAGGATCGCGAACGCCTGCGCGCTGCTCAGGCCGCCGGCCACCGGCGTGCCGGTGCCGGGCGCGAACGCCGGGTCGAGGGCATCGATGTCGAACGTCAGGTAGGTCTTGTTCGTGCCGACGATGTCGAGGATGCGGGCTGTCGTGGCCTTCGTGCCGTGCTCGTGCACCCAGTCGGCGCCCAGCACGTTCACGCCCATGAAGTCGTCGTTCCAGGTGCGGATGCCCACCTGCACCGAGCGCTTGGCGTCGACCAGGCCCTCCTTGATCGCCTTGTAGAACATCGAGCCGTGATTCAGCGAGTCGGGCGCGTCGTCCTGCCAGGTGTCGCAGTGCGCGTCGAAGTGGATCAGCGACAGCGGGGCGCCGTGCTTCTCGGCCATCGCCTTGAGGATCGGGTAGGTGACGAAGTGGTCGCCGCCCAGGCCCAGCATCGTGGCGCCGCTCGAGATGATCCTGCGCGTGTGCTCCACGATGGACGGCACGATCGTGTGCGGGCGATGGCTGTCCAGCGGGCAGTCGCCGTAGTCGACGATGGCCAGGCGGTCGCACGGGCCGAAGCCCCACGGGTGGATCTTCTCGTTGAGCTGCACGGTGGCGGCGCGGATCGCGGCCGGCCCCAGGCGCGCGCCGGTGCGGAAGGTGGTGGCCAGGTCGAACGGGAAGCCGGTGACGGCGACGTCCACGCCGGCGAGGTCGCGGGTGTAGCGTCGGCGCATGAAGGACAAGACGCCGGAATAGGTGTTCTCCATTTCGTAGCCCAGGTGGGACTGGCGATGGATGGCATGATCGGTGTCGCGGATGGCTTCGCTCATGGGGAAATCTCGCTGGTTGCAGCCCCGGATGATCCCAGGACGGCACGCCGCCGGCCATTAGCTCGCTCCGAAGAGATATGAAATTTCCTGATACCTCGCCGCGCGCGGAACTGCCCTTCGCCGGCCTCGTCGCCTTCGAGGCGACGGCGCGCCTGGGCAGCATGTCGGCCGCGGCGGACGAGCTGGACCTCACGCAATCGGCGATCAGCCAGCGCGTGCTCAAGCTCGAGGCGCACGTCGGCCAGCGCCTGTTCGTGCGCCAGGGCCACGGCGTGCGGCTGACCGGCGCCGGCGAGCTGCTGATGGAGACCGCCGCCGACACGCTGCAGCGCCTGCGCGCGGGCCTGGCGCGCATCGAGCCGTACCGCAACAAGCAGTCGCTGCTGCTCGCATGCCCGGCGGACTTCGCGCACGGCTGGCTGCTGCCGCGGCTGGAGGCCCTGCGCGCCGCGCACGGCGGGCTGGAGGTGTGGCTGATGTCCGACCACGACATCGCCGCGATCGACCGCATCGACGTCGACCTGGTCGTCTCGCGCCGGCCGCTGCAGGGCCCAGACATCGACTGCGTGTCGTTGCTGCAGGACTGCGCAGTGGCCGTGTGCAGCGCGGAGCTCGGCGAGAGGCTGCAGGGCGTCGCGTTCCCCAGGGTGCTGGACAAGGCGCCGCTGCTGTTCCTGGAGAGCGCGCCGGAGTGGGGCGGCGTGATTCCGCCGGCGACGGCGAAATCCGCGCGCCGGCGCGCCGCCACGATCCAGGACGAGCGCCTGCTGCTGGAGGCCGCGGAGCGCGGCGCGGGCATCGCCTACGTATCGCAGGTGCTAGCCGCCGACGCGCTGGCCCGCGGGCGCTGCGTGCAGCTCGCGCAGGTGCCCGTCGGCGCGCGGCCACCGCTGTGGGCGATGCGCAGCCGCCTGACGCCACGCACCCCGATGGCCGACCGCGTGTTCGACTGGCTGCGCGCGCAGGCCTGACGTCCAGCCGGCTGGAAAGCGGAGTTAGCCGCGCATTTCGCGCGCCTCCGCGTGGCGGAGTTGGCAGCGCTGTTGCTTCCGCCCCGCTGCTTTTCCACGGTCGAGGTGGAAAATGGAGGAAATGAAGTTTTACGCGGCGGAAGCCGAGATTTCTGCGCTCGAAGAGGTGTTGACCCGCCCGTGGGGCGAGGACGTGCTGGTGGCCACGGTGTCGCTGGCGTGGTACCTGCGCCAGCGCGACAGCGCGCGCGCCCTGCGCCTGGTCGACGGCATCATCCCGCTGCTGGTGCCGCCGCCCGAGGGCAGCCGGCGCCCCGACGTGCATCGCGCGCGCGCTGCGCTCGCGGCGTGCGAGGCGTCCGCGCTGCTGTGCGACTTCGACGTCGCCGAGCGCTGGCTCGCCGAGGCGCGCCAGCACCTGGACCTGCGCACCGACCCGCACGCCGAGGGCGACGCGTGGCTCGTCGAGTCCGTCGTCGCGAAGATGCGCGTGCAGCGCCCGCGCGAGATGGCCGCGCACGAGGCGGCTGTCGCCGTCTTCGAGGCGATCGCCGCGCCCGACCGGCTGGCGATCGCGCAGGTCTGGCTCAGCTTCGAGCGTGGCTACACGCAGCCGGGCGTCGACCACAGCGTCGGCCTGCAGCCGCCCGGCCGCGAGTGGCCCGAGGCCGAGATCGCGTGGGAGGCGCTGTGGAACGCGTCGCGTGGCATGGCGCTGTCGTACCGCGAGCCGTCGGAGTCCGCGCGGCTGTACCGCCAGGCCGCGGCGCGCGCGGGCGCGGTGGGCATGGTGCGCATCGAGATCATCTGCATGATCAACGCCGGCGCCGCCACGCAGGGGCTGGGCGACCTCGACCTCGCCGCGGAGTGCTTCGAGCAGGCCGCCGCGCGCGCCGCCGTCACCGGCTGGCCCACGTTGATCGGCACCGCGAACACGCGGGTCGGCGAGCTGATGGGCCACCTGGGCGCGTTCGAGGAAAGCCGCAGCATCCTCGCCGACGCGATCGTCGCGCTGTCGATCGGCACACCCGGGTTGCACCTGGCCATCGCGTGCGCCTCGCTCGCCGAGACGCTGCGCGCGATGGGCCGCGCCGAGGAGTCGCTCGAGCCGATGAGCCGCGCGATCGCGCTGTACCGCGAGGTCGGCTTCACGCACACGCTGGCGCTGAACCTGATCTTCCAGGCGCGCGGCCTGTGCGCCGCGGGCCGGCCGCAGGAGGCGCTGGCCGTCTGCGACGAGGCGCGTGCGCTGATCGTCGCCAACGAGCTCGTGTCGCTGCACGTGGGCGTGACCGACGTGCTGGCCGAACTGCACCATCGCTTCGCGCTGCCCGCGCCCGACGGCATGACGCTGCCGAGCGCCGCGCTGCACTACGGCGAGGCGGCGCTGGTCGAAGGCCGGCGCGTCGCGAACTGGAAGGCGCCGACGCGGCTGTTCTCCTTCCTCGCCGAGCGCTGGGCCGAGGCCGGCGACCACGCGAAGGCCTACGAGTACGCGCGCCAGGCGCTCGAGGCCAACGAGAAGGAATCGTTGCAGAGGATGAACTACCCGCTGGCGCTCGTGCGCCTGCGCAAGCGCGCCGCGCAGGCCGACGCGGGCGCGGTGCCGGCGTCGCCGTCGGCGCACGAGGCCGCCGTCGAGCGCCCGCGCCGCCAGGGCTCGCGCACGCTCACGCCCAAGGAGCGCAGCATCCTGCTGCTGCTGGCGCGCGACTACTCCAACAAGGAGATCGCCAAGTCCATCGACGTCAGCGACGAGACGGTCAAGTGGCATCTGAAGAACCTGTTCAACAAGCTCGAGGCCGGCTCGCGCAAGCACGCGGTGACGCGCGCTCGAACGCTCGGCTTCCTCGGGTTCACCGGCTGAGCCCTCGCGCGTGACGCGCGAGCGTGCGCTGAGCGCCACAATGGGTGGTCGCCGTCACCGGAGCCGCCATGCGCCCCGCCATCGAACGCCTCCAGGGCTCGCTGATCCGCGAGATCGCCAACGCCGGCATGGGCCGTGCCGACGTGCTCGCGTTCTGGTTCGGCGAGAGCGACGAGGTCACGCCCGAGCTGATCCGCCGCGCCGCCATCGAGTCGCTGGAACGCGGCGAGACGTTCTACTCGCAGAACCTGGGCCTGCCCGAGCTGCGCGAGGCGCTGGCGGCGTACACGAGCGCGCTGCACCCGGCGGTGGATGCGGGGCGTGTCGTCGTCACGTCGGGCGGCGTCAACGGCTTGATGCTGGCGTCGCAGGCGCTGGTCGATGCCGGCGACGAGGTCGTCGTCGTCACGCCCGTGTGGCCCAACCTCGTCGCGCAGCCCGCGATCATGGGCGCGACGGTGCGCTGCGTCGCGCTGGCGCCGGTCGGCGGCGCGTGGACGCTGGACATGGAGCGGCTGCTGGCCGCCGTCACGCCGCGCACCCGCATGCTGGTGCTCAACGCACCCAACAACCCGACCGGCTGGACGCTGACGCGCGCCGAGCAGCAGCGCATCCTCGCGCATTGCCGCGCGACGGGCACCTGGCTGCTGGCCGACGAGGTCTACGAGCGCCTGTACTTCGAACCGACCGACAACGCCTGTGCGCCCAGCTTCCTGGACATCGCCGCGCCCGACGACCGCCTCGTCGTGGCGCACAGCTTCTCCAAGAGCTTCCTGATGACGGGCTGGCGCCTGGGCTGGCTCGTGGTGCCCGCGACGCTGACGGACGCGCTCGGCAAGCTCATCGAGTTCAACACCTCGTGCGCCAGCGTGTTCACGCAGCGCGCCGCGCTCGCCGCGCTGGCGCACCGCGACGAGATCACGCCGCGCATCGTCGCGCACCTGAAGGCCTGCCGCGACACGCTCGTGCCGCTGCTCGCCGAGCTGCCCGGCGTGCAGGTGGCCGTGCCGCGCGGCGGCATGTACGCGTTCTTCAGGCTCGACGGCTTCGACGACTCGCTGGCGGTCGCCAGGCGCCTCGTCACCGAGGCCGGCCTGGGCCTGGCGCCCGGCGCCGCCTTCGCGCCCGAGGCGGCAGGCTGGCTGCGCTGGTGCTTCGCGGCCAGGGACACGAGCCGCCTGGTCGAGGGCGTGCGGCGGTTGCGCGCATGGTTGGCCGCGAACGCGGCGCGCTGACTTTCAGCGCTCCGCCGCCGCCAGCACGAATACCTGGTCCAGCGTGTGGAACGGCGTCGCCAGCGGCGTCCCGTCCGGCGCGTCGCCCGGCGGGTGCTCGACATAGTCGCCCACCAGCGACGAGCGCACGCCGAACACGACGTCCGAGTCGAGGTACGGGTCGGCGTCGCGGAAGATGTGCGTGGTCAGCGGCTGCCAGCCCGCGGCGCGGATCATGAAGTGCAGGTGCGCGGGGCGCCACGGATGGCGTCCCGTGGCGGCCAGCAGGCGGCCCACCGGGCCGTCGACGGGGATCGGGTACGCGGTCGGCAGGATGCTGCGGAAGCGCACGACGCCGTTCGCGTCGGTGCGCAGCACGGCGCGGGCCCGGCGCGCGGTGCCGAGCTCGGGGCGCTGCACGTCGTACAGGCCGTCCTCGTCGGCCTGCCAGACGTCGACGTCCGCGCCGGCCACCGGCGTGCCGTCGGGGCCCTGCACGACGGCGCGCACGAACAGCGGCTGGCCGGGCGCGCCGTGCGCGATGTCGGCACCTTGAGCGACGTGCGGCGCGTCGCCGGTGTGGAAGGGCCCGAACACCGTGGCCTCGGTGGCGCCGGCGGGCTTGGCGTGGTTCAGCGCGATGGTCAGCATCGAGACGCCCAGCGTGTCGGACAGCAGGATGAACTCCTGGCGCGTGTCGCTGCACTTCTGGCCGGTGGCGGTCAGGAACTCGATGCCGGCCTGCCACTCGGCCTCGGTCAGCCGCGTCTCGCGCACGAAGTCGTGCAGGTGCCGCACGAGCGCGCCCATCACTTGCTTCAGGCGCGCGTCGGGCGTGGTGGCGAGGCTTTGCAGCACCGCGTCGGTGATCGTGTGCTCGTCGATGTTGCGCATGGCGTGTTCGCTGTCTGCCGGGGATGCGGTCGACTGTAGCGAACCCGGCCCGCGCGCGTGCACGGTCGCGCAGGCGCGCGGCGCGGCGTGACGGGTTGCACGCGAACGGCGCCTCGGTGACGCAGCGTGGCGCGGTGCGCGACGACAATTCCGCATCGATCGCCGACAGAGCGCCAGGGAGTGCCGTGAGTTTCATCGTCCAGATCTGGGAGCAGCCCGAGGGCCTGCCCAAGCCGAACAACGTGCAGGAGGCTTGCGCGCTCTTCGACCGGGTCGCCGAGGGCGTCGACGCCGTGCGACCGAACGCGCGCCTGAAGGCCTTCCTGCTCCAGATCCGCGAGCGCTGGCCGGTCATCGAGGAGACGGACTGGGAAGGCAAGCGCAAGGTCGACCTCGGCGTCTGGAAGGACGACAGCCTGCTGCGTGACCTGGACGACGAGCCCGTGCTGGTGCTGGCCATCAGCACCACCCACGTCGGTGACGTCGTGCCCTGGCTGGCCGAGGCCGGCCCGCTGGCCGGCGTCAGCGTGGTCGATCCGCAATCGGGCAGCGCCTGGCTCGCGGACGGCAGCGTCCACGCGCTGGGCGACGAGGGCGCCTGCGCCAAGGCCGAGGCACGCTACCGCGCGGCCGACGACCGCGCGGCCTGGGAGGGCTTCATCGCGCTGGCGCAGCGGGGGCATCGCCACGCTTTCCACAGGCTGAGCGAGATGTACGCGAAGGGGCGCTTCGTCGGGCGCGACCCCGTCATCTCGATGGCGCTGAGCGCGATGGCGAACGGCTGGCGCCTCGTGGACGGCGTGGCCCTGCCGCCCGAGGGCGTGCGCACCGGCACGTCCAGCTCGCTGGTGGTGTCGCGCGAGGATGCGGGCGCCGCGGCCTGCGCCAAGGTCGATGCGTTGTTCGCGCGCCTGCGATCCGACGGGAACCTGCGCGAGACGCTGCTGGCCGAGGCGCACGAGTTCGACGCGCGGCACGTCGCCGCGCTCGATCTGGTCGCAAGAGGCGAGTTCGCCGCGGCCGCGATGCGCCTGCAGCCGCTGGCCGATCGCGGCCACGCCCCGTCGCAGCGGGCGCTCGGCCACCTGTGGTCGACCGGCCGCGCGACACCGCACGATCCGGCCAAGGAGCTGGCCTGGATCACGGCCGCGGCCGAGGTCGGCGACGACCTGGCGCTGCAGCGGGTGGCCTGGCTGTACGACGAAGGCGTGCTGTGCAAGCGCGCGACGCACGATGCGCGGGGCGTGCACCGGTTGCTGATCAGCCGTGGCGCGACCTCCGCGATCCGCGATGCGTCGCGCGTGGAGCTCAAGCGGCTCAACGGCCCGGCCGGCAACCCGTTCTGGGAAGGCCGCAGCGAGTCCGAGCTGCTGCCGCTTGCCGAGCAGGGCGACGCGGCCGCGATGGTGGAGCTGGCGCGCGTGATCGAGTGGGGCCGCAGCCTCGACAAGGTCTGGGAGCGTTCGACGCCCTGGTGGATCCGCGCCGCCGAAGCGGGGCATCCGCTGGCGCAGCGCCGGCTGGGATCGTTCCATGAGCAGGGTCGCGGCGTTCCCAAGGACGAGGTGAGGGCGACGCATTGGTACGGGCTGTCCGCGCGCCAGGGCGACGGCTTTGCGCAGGTCGAATACGCCCGGCGACTGGGCCTGGGCCAGGGCATCGCGCGCGACGACGCGCAGGCACGCCACTGGCTGCAGAGCGCCGCGCGGCAGCGCATCCCGTCGGCGCTCGGCTACATGGCCAAGGGCTACGCGACCGGTGGCCTGTTCCCGAAGGACCTGCTGGCCGCGCAGGTGCTGGTCGTGGTGCACGACCGCATCCAGGACTGGGGCCATGACGGCTTCCACGGCCCCGACGAAGCCGACCCGTACGAGGTGCGCCGCCTGCTGGCCGAGATCGATGGCGGGGCCGACCTCATCGAGCTGCTCAAGCGTCGCGCGCCGGCGCAGGCCCCCGAGCGCGCCCCCGCAAGCTCGACGCCGAAGGTGGCCGCGGCCGACGGCGGCCTGTCGCTCGCGCCGATGGCGGCCTCGCGCCCGCCCGCGCCGGCGCCCGCACGCGAGCGCACGCCCGCCCCCGCGCGCGAGGCCGCGCGACCCATCGCCCGTCCGGCGAACGCGACGCAGCGGCGCGCCGCGGTGCCCGAGGACGAGGCCGAGTTCGACGCACCCGTCGTCGACGCGCCCGTGGAGCGCTCGCCGGTCGGCCCGCTGCTCATCCTCGCGTCCTTCGGCGTGCTGCTGATCGCGGTGGCGATGCTGCGCAGGGACGCCTATTCGAACGTCGTGCTGCCGTGGCTGGTCGGCTCCGTGCTGGCCGCGGCGGGCGAGTACCGGATCTCGCGCGAGAACGGCCACCCGCCGGTCGTCGCGTGGATGGACGCCGCGCCGATGTTCATCCCGTTCGTCGGCTCGGGGCTGGCGGCGCGCACGCTCCATTTGCGCTGGCGCGGGATCCCGGCGTGATGCTGCAATGAACGACGGCGCCCGTGGGCGCCGTCGTCGTGGCCGCGTGCCGCGCGCTCAGGCGGCCGCCTCGGTGCTCAGCACGCCGCGGCGGATCTGGTCGCGCTCGATCGACTGGAACAGCGCCTTGAAGTTGCCTTCACCGAAGCCGTCGTCGCCCTTGCGCTGGATGAACTCGAAGAACACCGGGCCCAGGTGCGTCTGCGAGAAGATCTGCAGCAGCAGGCGCGGGCTGCCGCCTTCGGTCGTGCCGTCGAGCAGGATGCCGCGCGACTGCAGCTCGCCCACCGGCTGGCCGTGGCCGGGCAGGCGTTCGGCGAGCATCTCGTAGTAGACGTCGTTGGGCGCGGTCATCAGCTGCACGCCGGCCATCTGCAGCTTGTCGATCACCGGGATCAGGTCCTCGCACAGCAGCGCGATGTGCTGGATGCCCTCGCCGTTGAACTTCATCAGGAATTCCTCGATCTGGCCGGAGCCCTTCTTGGATTCCTCGTTCAGCGGGATGCGGATCATGCCGTCCGGCGCCGTCAGCGCCTTGGACGTGAGGCCCGTGTACTCGCCCTGGATGTCGAAGTAGCGGATCTCGCGGAAGTTGAACAGCCGCTCGTAGAAGTCGGCCCAGAACGACATGCGGCCGCGGTAGACGTTGTGCGTCAGGTGGTCGATCAGCTTCAGGCCGTGGCCGGCCGGGCGGCGCTCGACGCCCTCGATGAACTCGAAGTCGATGTCGTAGATGGACTTGCCGTCCTCGAAGCGGTCGATCAGGTAGATCGGCATGCCGCCGATGCCCTTGATGGCGGGCAGGCGCAGCTCCATCGGGCCGGTGGGGATCTCGATGGGCTGGGCGCCGAGCGACAGCGCGCGCTCGTAGGCCTTGTGCGAGTCCTTCACGCGGAAGGCCATGCCGCAGGCCGACGGGCCGTGCTCGGCGGCGAAGAACGCGGCCTGGCTGCGCGGCTCGCGGTTGACGATGAAGTTGATGTCGCCCTGGCGGTACAGCAGCACGTCCTTGGAGCGGTGCCTGGCCACGAGCGTGAAGCCCAGCTGCTCGAAGTAGGGCTCGATGACGCCCGCGGTGGGCGAGGCGAACTCGACGAATTCGAAGCCTTGCAGGCCCATCGGGTTGTCGAACAGATCTTTCATGGCGGTCTCCGGCGCGTGATCCGCGAATCATAGGGACATCGCCTCGCAGAATTTCTGCAAATCCGCGTCCGTGATGGCGATTTGCGCAGGAATCCTGCATGATGGATGAATGGACACAAGATTCGATCTCGATACCGTCGACCTGCGCATCCTGCGCGTGCTGCAGTCCAGCGGCCGCGCCACCTACGACGAGGTCGCCGCGGAAGTGAGCCTGTCGCCGTCCGCGACGCTGCGCCGCGTGAAGCGGCTCGAGGAGGCCGGCGTCATCGCCGGCTACGTGGCGATCGTGCAGCCCGAGGCGGTGGGCCTCGCGCTCACCGCCTACATCACGGTGCGGCTGGAGAAGCAGTCGGACACGCACATGCGCAAGCCGATGGACGCGTTCCGCGCGTCGGTGCAGACCTGGCCCGACGTCGTCGAGTGCAGCTCGCTGACCGGCGAGATGGACTACCTGCTGCGCGTGCTGGTGAGCGACATGGCGCACTACTCGCGCTTCGTGATGGACACGCTGCTCAAGCACCCGAGCGTGCAGGACTGCAAGACGAGCTTCGTGCTCGATCGCGTCAAGCAGACCACGGCGGTGCCGTTGCCGGAGTCGCGCAGCCGCTGAGCCGACGGGGCATGGAGCTTGCCGAGGCCCAGGGCCGTCAACAACTCGGGGGTCTTCATGGCGCAACGGTTCGCAGGCCGCACGGTCATCGTCACGGGCGCGGCGTCGGGCATCGGCCTGGGCGTCGCGGAGCGCTTCGCAGGGGAAGGCGCCAACGTCGTGATGTGCGACGTCGAAGCCGACCAGGTCCAGCAGGCCGCGGCCGCCCTGCCGGCCGAGCGCACGCTGGCGCTCGAGTGCGACGTCAGCGACGCCAAGGCCGTCGACAAGCTCGTGGCCGCCGCGGTGGAACGCTTCGGCGCGCTGCACGTGATGGTCAACAACGCGGGCATCGCGCCTGAGGGCAGCGTGACGCAAGTGACGCTGCGCCAGTGGGAGGACACGCTGGCCACCGACCTGTCGGGCGTGTTCCACGGCTGCCGCTCGGCGCTGCCCGAGCTGCTCAAGACGCAGGGCTGCATCGTCAACACGGCGTCGGTGTCGGGCCTGGGCGCGGACTGGCGGCTGGCGGCCTACAACGCGGCCAAGGGCGGCGTCGTGAACCTGACGCGCTCGATCGCGCTCGACTATGGCCCGAAGGGCGTGCGCGCCAACGCGGTGTGCCCGTCGCTGACGCGCACCGCCATGACGGCGGAGATGCTCGAGGACAAGCGTCTCGTCGACAAGTTCATGGAGCGCCTGCCGCTGCGCCGCGTGGCCGAGCCGGCCGACATCGCCGCCGTGGTGGCCTTCCTCGCGAGCGACGACGCGCGCTTCGTCAACGGCGTGAACCTGCCCGTCGATGGCGGCGTCACCGCCTCGAACGGCCAGCCGCCGATGGGCTGACGCCGGTCAGGCCTGCAGGCCGTCGATGCTGCGCGCGATGTCCTCGCGCACGGCCTTCACCTCGTTGCCGCCCGTCCATTCCGGCGTGCCGCCGGCCAGGCTCCAGAGCCGGCCGGGCAGCGAGACCTGGGCCTTCCAGGTGAGGAGGCGGCCCTCGACATGCCAATGCGCCTCGTAGCGGAACGACGTCTTCGTCTCCGCGTGCACGTGCGAGCCGGCGACGACGCGCTTCAAGTCACTGGCCTCCCCAAGATGAGTCGGCCATCCTAGCGGCCGGGCATGACCGCTTCAATACCGAGGATCGAGGGGCGTCAGGCGGCGATCATCGCCCCGCTGTCCAGATCGATGACGGTGCCGGTGAGCGCGCGCGCCTGCATCGCGAACAGGTAGGCCTGGGCGGTGTCGTCGGCGCTGGCCATGAAGCCCACGGGCAGCGTGGCGGCGAACTTGGCGGCGCGGGCGCGGCGGTCGTCGTCGCTCAGCGCTCCCCAGTTGGGCGTGTCCACCGGGCCGGGGCTGACGCCGTAGACGCGCAGCGGCGCGAGCTCGCGCGCCAGCTGCCGCACCGCGGCCTCGAGGCCGGCGTTGATGATGGTCTTGACGACGGTGTTGGCCGCGATCTTGCGGCCCAGCAGGCCCGTGGTGAAGCCGATCGAGCCGCCCGCGCGCAGCCGCGGCGCGGCATGCTTGGCCACCAGCAGGCTGCCGTGGAGCTTGGTGGCGATGGCGTCGCGCGCGAGGTCGAAGTCGAGCTGCGCGAGCGGCGACGGCGCCACCACGCCGCCCGCGGTGACGACGACGTGGTCGAGCGCCCCGACGTCGCGCATCAGCGCCGCGACCTGCGACTCGTCGGCGACGTCGGCCTCGGCCAACTGCAGCGGCAGCGCGCCGGCGGCGGCGGCCAGGCGCGCGCGGTCGCGCCCGATCGCGATCACGCGTGCGCCGAGCGCGTGCGCGCCGCGCGCGACGGCCAGGCCGATGCCGGAGCTGGCGCCGAACACGGCGACGGTCTGGTGGGCGAGGGGAGCGGTCATGGAAATCTCCGGGAACGTGGTTGCGATGGCCTCACTGTGATCTGTTCCAAACTAAAGTGGAATCCATCAGAATTGACAACCAACTTTTCCAGAATATTGAAGATCAAATGACCACCCAGCTGCAGGACATGGACTTGTTCGTGCGCGCCGTGGCGGCGGGCAGCCTGTCGGCCGCGGGGCGCGAGCTGGGCCTGTCGCCCGCGGTCGCCAGCAAGCGCCTCGCACGCCTGGAGGGGCGGCTCGGAGCCCGGTTGCTGCAGCGCAGCTCGCGCCGCCTGAGCCTGACCGACAGCGGCGCGCTGTACCTCGAGCGCTGCCAGGCCATCCTCGCGGACGTGGCCGAGGCCGAGGAGCTGCTGGGCAGCGACGACGCGCAGCTGCGCGGCACGCTGCGGGTGTCGGCCACGTCGGGGCTGGGGCGGCGCTGGGTCGGGCCCGTGGTCGCGGCGTTCGCGGCGCGGCATCCGGAGGTGGTGGTGCAGCTGTCGCTGACCGATCGCGTGGTCGACCTCGTGGAGTCGGGCGTCGACTGCGCGGTGCGCGTGGGGCCGCTGGCCGACGACCGCCTGATCGCGCGCAAGCTGGCCGACAATCGCCGCGTGGTCTGCGCCACGCCGAGCTACCTGCGCGCGCACGGCACGCCGGCGACGCCGGCCGAGCTCGCGCGCCATGCCTGCCTGGTGCTGGCCACCGGCAACGCGCTGCATGCCGACTGGCGCTTCCGCCCGCCGCACGGCGCGGCCACGCACGTGCGCGTGCGCGGACGGCTCGCGTCCGACAACGGACAGCAGGTGCACGACTGGATGCTGGCCGGCCACGGCCTGGCGCGCCGCTCGTTCTGGGACGTGGCCGACGACCTCGCCGCGGGCCGGCTGGTGGAGGTGCTGCGCGACTGGAGCGACGAGGACGCGCCGATCTCGGTGATCTACGCCTCGCGCCGCCACCTGCCGCGGCGCACGCGGCTGTTCGTCGACGCGCTGGCCGCGCACTTCGCGCAGGCCGCGGCCTGACTACGAGCGTTCCTCGAGCAGCTTGTCGATCAGCGCGAGCAGCGCGTCGATGCGCGCGGGCTTGGCGACGTGCGCGTCGAAGCCGGCGTCGAACGCGAGGCGGCGCGTCTCGTGGCCGCTCAGCGCGGTGAGCGCCACCAGTACCGGGATGCGCGGGCTGGGCGCGAGGCGGATGGCCCGCGCGCTGCCGTAGCCGTCGAGCACGGGCATGTCCAGGTCCAGGATGACGACGTCGGGCTCGAACTGCCTGCACACCTCGACGGCCTGGCGGCCATCGTAGGCACGCGCCGTCTCGTGGCCGTGTGCTTCCAGCAGCCGGCTCAGCGAGTCGACGCTGTCGGGGTGGTCGTCCACCACGAGGATCTTCATTGACCAGGCCTCTTTCGAAGGAAGCCTCCCGTGACGATCTGATGTTTGCGGACCATCCTAGCGAAGATGGCGCGGCATACGGGGCGGGGTTCACCCCGGTGTCGTAGCGAACCGACGACGCGACGGCGGGCATCGGTGGAGGCGCGCGATCCCGGACCTCGTGCAGGGGCTTGCGGCACGGGTGCGCCGCCGCTTGCGGCGCAGTGGCACGATGGCCCATTCAGCCAACCCTCGAGGAATCGCCATGTCCGCCAGCAGTCCCCTCGCCGGCAAGATCGTCGTCATCACCGGCGCCAGCAGCGGCCTGGGCGAAGCCACGGCGCGCATGCTGTCGGCCAACGGCGCGACGGTGGTGCTCGGCGCGCGCCGCGTCGAGCGCATCGCCGCGCTGGCCGACGCGCTCGGGCGCAGCGGCGGCCGTGCGCTGGCCCTGCAGACCGACGTCACGCGCCACGAGCAGGTGCAGCGGCTCGTCGACGCCGCGGTTGACCAGTACGGCCGCATCGACGTCCTCGTCAACAACGCGGGCCTGATGCCCAGCTCGCCGCTGGAACGCCGCAAGATCGAGGACTGGGATCGCATGATCGACGTCAACATCAAGGGCGTGCTGTACGGCATTGCCGCCGCGCTGCCGCGCATGCAGGCGCAGAAATCGGGCCACATCGTGAACGTGTCGTCGGTGGCGGGCCACAAGGTGCGCGCGGGCACGGCGGTGTACTCGGCCACCAAGCATGCGGTGCGCGTGCTGACCGAGGGGCTGCGGCAGGAGGTCAAGCCGTACAACATCCGCACGACGATCATCTCGCCCGGCGCGGTGGCCACGGAACTGCCCGACAGCATCACCGAGGCCGACGTGCAGGCCGGCGTCAAGGCGTTCTACGAGATCGCGATCCCGGCCGACTCGTTCGCCCGCGCGGTGGTCTACGCGCTGAGCCAGCCCGAGGACGTCGACATCAACGAGATCCTGTTCCGGCCGACCAAGCAGGAGTACTGAGGTCAGGCGTCGGCGTCGTCGCGATCGTCGCCCGCCAGCCGCGCGAGGTACTCGCCGCCCAGCCGGTAGTTCAGGCGCCCCGCCACGTGCTGCGCATTCAGCGCGCGGTAGAACGCCAGGGCCGGGCGGTTGGACGCGCTCACGTGCCAGTCCATGCGCGCGCAGCCGCGCTCGATCGCGTGGCGCGCGACCCAGGCCATCAAGGCCTTGCCGATGCCGCTGCCCTGGCGCGCCTGGCGCACGTAGAGCTCCTTGAGCAGCAACTGGCCGCGGCGGCGCGGGTTCGGGTCGACCAGCGAGTGAAAGAGCGCGATGGCCGCGAAGCCGGTGACGGTGCCGTCGTCGTCGCTGGCCACGATCAGGCGCACGGGCGAGTTCAGGGCGAGCAGGTTGTCCACGAGGTTGGAGCGCACGTCGTCCCGCGAGACGGGTTGCGCGTCGCTGTAGAAGACGCACATCTCGTGCATCAGGTCGATCAGGGCCTCGTGCTGGTGTGCGGCCACGAAGTCGATGTGCATGCGCTGTCCTGGTCCAAGGGGCGCAGGCGGCCGACGGGCCGCCTTTCTCCACCCCGAGCTTATACCGGGACTTGCCGTGGCGTGCCTGACGTGCCGCGCCGCGCGAGCCGACGCCCCGCCAGCGCGACGCCCAGCGCGACCAGCAGCAGCCCCGCCGCGACACCGAACGCCGCGTGCAGCCCGCGCGCGACCGCCGCCGGGCCGGCGGTCGCCACGTCGCCGGCGGCGGCCGCGAACACCGCCCCCATCGCCGATGCACCCGTGATCAGCCCGAGGTTGCGCGACAGGTTCAGCAGGCCCGACACGACGCCGCGCCGGTCGGCCGCGATGCCGGCCATCAGCGCCGTGTTGTTGGCGGGCTGGAACGTGGCGTAGCCCGTCGTCATGAGCAGCAGCGCCGCGAGGTAGCCGGGCACGCCGGCCCCCACCGGCACCAGCGCGAGCGCCGCGGCGCCCAGCCCCATCGCGCCGAGCCCGCCGAACATCACGCGCGCCGCGCCGAGGCGGTCGACCAGCCGCCCCGCCGGCGCGCCGGTGAGCGCCGAGACGAACGGCCCGATCGACAGCACGACGCCCACCGTCGCCGGCGCCAGGCCCAGCGCCCGCGCGAGGTAGAACGGGCCGACTACCAGCGTCGTCATGATCACCGTGGCCACCAGCGCGCCCGCGGCCAGGCCGGCGGACAGCCGCGCGTCGCGGAACATCGCCAGGCGCACCAGCGGCGCGGCGGCGCGCGCCTCGATGGCCACGAACGCGAGCGCGCCGGCGGCGGCGACGGCCAGCAGCGCCGGCCGGCGCGCGGTCATCGCCAGCGCGTAGGCGGCCAGCGCCAGCGCGAGCGCGGCGGTGCCGGCGAGGTCGAAGCGCGGCCGCGGCGCGGGCGCCGGGGGCGCCGCGGGCAGCCAGCGCCCGGCGAGCCACAGGGTGGCCAGGCCCAGCGGCACGTTGACCAGGAAGATGGCCTGCCAGCCGAACGCGGTCATCAGCACGCCGCCCAGCGACGGCCCCAGCGTCGTGCCCACCGCCGACATCGTGCCCAGCAGCCCCATCGCGCGGCCGGTGCGTTCCCTGGGGATCGTCTCGCCGACCAGCGCCACTGTCAGCGCGAGCATCGCCGCCGCGCCCAGGCCCTGCAGCGCGCGGGCGACGACCAGCGCCGCGAGCGAGCTCGCCAGCCCGCAGGCGAGCGAAGCCGCCGTGAACAGCGCGATCCCCGCCAGCAGCAGCCGGCGCCGCCCGAACAGGTCGCCGAGGCGGCCGGCGCCGACGATCAGCGACGTGATGGCCTGCAGGTAGGCGAGCACCACCCACTGCACGTGGTCGAAGCGCGCCCCGAGCGCGTGGGCCAGCACCGGCAGGCCGGCGTTGGCGATGCTGGTGTCCAGCGAGGGCATCAGCATCGTGAGGCACAGGCTGGCGAGGATCCAGCGTTGGCGCGGGTCGGCGGGCGTGGTGGCGGCGGTCATGGGCTTCCTTCGTGTCCGGATGGCCAGCGTAGGCCGATCCAAGGCATGGCGGAAGACGCACGGATTGCATTCAAATAGTGCACGCAACGCCATGTCATGCCAAGATCGCGCCATGGCCGACACCGACCTCAACCTGCTCGCGACGCTGGACGTGCTGCTCGCCGAGGGCAACGTCGCGCGCGCCGCGGAACGCCTGCGGCTCAGCCCGTCGGCGATGAGCCGCCAGCTCGCGCGCCTGCGCGTGGCCACCGGCGACCCGCTGCTGGTGCGCGCCGGCCGCGGGCTGGTGCCGACGCCGCGGGCGCTCGAGCTGCAGGGCCAAGTCGGCGCGCTGGTGCAGGACGCACGCGCCGCGCTGCGCCCGGCCGCGCGGCTCGACCTCGCGCGGCTCGAGCGCACGTTCACGCTGCGCACGCGCGACGGCTTCGTCGAGAACTTCGGCGCCGCGCTGGTGGCGCGTGTCGCGGCCGAGGCGCCCGGCGTGCGCCTGCGCTTCGTGCCCAAGCCGGACAAGGACAACACGCCGCTGCGCGACGGCAGCGTCGACCTGGAGACCGGCGTCGTCGGCCAGCGCACCGGCCCGGAGATGCGCGCGCAGGCGCTGATCCGCGACCGCTTCGTCGGCGTCGTGCGCGCCGGGCACGCGCTCGCGCGCGGGCGCATGAGCGCGCAGCGCTTCGCCAAGGCGAGCCACATCGTCGTCTCGCGCCGCGGCGACGCGCGCAGCGGCATCGACGACGCGCTCGAGGCGCTGGGCCTGCAGCGCGCCGTCGCCGTGATCGTCGACGGCTTCGCGCCCGCGCTGGCGCTCGCGCGCGAGACCGACCTGGTGGCGAGCGTGCCCGAGCAGCACACCGGCCGGCTGCGCGCCGGCCTGCACACGTTCGCGCTGCCCGTCACGCTGCCGGCGTTCACCGTGTCGCTGCTGTGGCACCCGCGCCTGCACGCCGACGCCGCGCACCGCTGGCTGCGCGAGTGCGTGCGCGAGGTGTGCGCGGCGCCCGCGGCGCGGCGCGCGCGTCAGCCTGCGAGGTAGCGGTTCGGCACGTTGCCCAGCGCCGGCAGTCGGGGAAGCGGTCGGAGCGGACGTACATCGGGACCAGCGCGGCCACCGGCGCCTTGCCGTCGATGGCCGCGTGGACGTCCAGGCCTCGCGGCCTTCGCGGGCTCAGGCGAGGCCGGCCTTGTCCAGCCCGTAGGCCTTGTCCATCGCGCCGGGCACGTTGCGGAACGCGGCGTTGGCGCGGTTCCAGCCATTGATGGCCATGATCTCGAACGTGAGGTCGGTGATCTCCTTCTCGGAGAATTCCTTGCGCACGCTCTCGTAGAGCTCGTCGGGCACGCCGTGCTCGGGGATGCGCGTCAGCACCTCCGTCCAGGCGAGGGCGGCGCGCTCGCGCGGCGAGAACAGCGGCGACTCGCGCCAGATCGCGACGTGGTGCACGCGCAGGTCGCGCTCGCCCTGGATCTTGGCCTGCTTGACGTGCATGTCCAGGCAGAAGGCGCAGCCGTTCATCTGCGAGGCGCGGATCTCGACGAGCGTGCGGATCGGCGTCTCGACGGCGCTGTCGTGCATCGCCATGCTGAAGTCGAGGAACTTCTTGAACAGGGTGGGGGATTGCTTCGAATAGTCCAGGCGGGCGGTCATGAGGGGCTCCTTGGTGAGTGGGGTGTCCACATCCTCCATGACGAGCCGGCCGACGCGCCTGTGACAGCCGCGGCGAAACTTTTTTTCAGCTCTTCAGCGACGCCACGATGCGCGCCAGCTTGTCCGGGTTGCGCTGCGTGTGGATGCGCACGACGCGCTCGCCGTCGGTCTCGATGGATTGCGCGGAATCGAGCTGGCCGTCGACGAAGCGCAACAGGCCCCATTCGCCGTTCATGCGCACGAGCTCCACCCGCACGCCGCCGCGGTGGCGCAGGGCCGTCGCGAAGAACAGCTGCGCGATGCGCTGGCCGCCTTCCAGGTGGGCGAAGGCCGGCACCTTGCCGCCGCCGTCGCCGATCAGCTCGGCGTCGTCGGCCAGCAGGTCGCGGATCACAGAGAAGTCCTGGCCGGTGATCGCGTCGGCGAAGCGGCGCAGCAGGCGCTCATGGGTGGCGGGCGGCACCTGGTAGCGCGGCCGGGCCTCCTTGAGCTGCGCCTTCGCGCGGCTGACCAACTGGCGGCAGGCCGCCTCGGACTTGTCGATGGTGCGGGCGACGTCCGCGTAGTCGGCGTCGAATACCTCGCGCATGACGAACGCGGCGCGCGCCTCGGGCGACAGCCGCTCCAGCACCATCAGGAAGGCCAGCGACAGCTCGTCCGCGCGCTCCAGGATCTGCTCGGGCGAGCTGGACGAGTCGGTCAGGTGCGGCTCGGGCAGCCACTGGCCGACGTAGTGTTCGCGCTGCACCTTGACGGCGCGGTAGCGATCGATCGCCAGCCGCGTGGTGACGGTCACCAGCCAGCCGTCGGGGTTGTCGAGCGCGTCCTGCGCGGCCTCGTGCCAGCGCAGCCAGACGTCCTGCACCACTTCCTCGGCCTCGGCCAGCGAGCCCAGCATGCGGTAGGCGATGCCCTGCAGCCGGGGGCGCAGGCGGTTGAAGGTGAGGGTGGCGTTGTCCATGGTTCCACCATGACGTTCGAGGCGGCCGGCTTGTGACAGCCGTCCGCCGGAAAGATTACCAGTTGCCGTACTGCGCGACCACGCCGCGCCACAGGGCGTCGCGTTCGCGGGCGAGGCGGTCGCCGCTGGCGTCGCCGCGCGCGTCGGCGCCGACGGCCAGGTGCACCATCACCAGCCCGGCCTGAGGGTCGACGTAGATCGCCTGGCCGTACACGCCCAGCAGCACGAAGCGGCGGTGCGCGCCGGGCAGCAGCCAGACCTGGAAGCCGTAGCCGAGGTAGCGGCTGCCGTGCGAATCCATCGCGCCGGGGCGGAACTGCGGCGGCTGGCGCTCGGCGTCGGTCATCGCCAGCAGCCAGTCGCGCGGCACCACCTGGGCGTCGCCGGCGCGGCCGTCGTTGGCCAACAGCCGGCCCAGCCGCGCATAGTCGCGCAGCGTGGCGTTGAAGCCGCCCTGGGCCTGCTCCATGCGATCGGCGGCGTTGAGCAGATAGCTTGCGGCCGACTCGGCGCCCAGCGGCCGCCACAGGCGCTCGTCGACGAACTCGCACAGGCTGCGCCCGGTGGCCGCGCGAAGCACCAGGCCCAGCACCTCGGTCTGCGCGCCGGCGTAGTTGAAGCGCTCGCCCTGCGGGTCGGCGCGCTCGGAGACGGACTTCGCCGCCGCCAGCACGCCCTGGCGCCGCGCGGTGGCGTTGAACGCGGCGCGGTCGTCGTGCTCGGTGTAGTCCTCGACGTAGCGCGCGCCCGAGGCCATGCGCAGCAGGTTCACCAGCCGCGTGCGGCCGTACAGCGTGCCTTGCAGCTCCGGCACGTAGCGCTCGGCCGGGTCGTCGATCGACCGGATGGCGCCGTCCTCCAGTGCCTGGCCGACGGCCAGCGCCACCAGCGTCTTGGCCATCGAGTTCGACAGCATGCGCATGTCCGGCGTGCGGCCGTAGCCGTAGCGTTCGGCCGCGATCGCGCCGTCCTTGAGCACGAGGACGCCGGTCGCCCGCTGGTGCTGAAGGTAGTCGTCCAGCGTCAGCGTGCGGCCGTCTAAGCGGTAGTGGAACGCCGGCTGCGACGCCGCCACCGGCAGCGCCAGCGGATGCGCGGCTGGCGCCAGCATGCAGTGCGGCCCCAGCGAATCCATCGCGCTGAACGAGCCGACGATGAAGCCCGGCTCGTGGATGCGCGACATCCGCGGCGCCGCCGGATAGCCGGCAGCGCGCCCCAGCAGCGCCTCGTCGGGCGACGCGCCGGCCGCCGCGCAGGCCAGCGCGAGCAAGGCGGACGCGAGGCGCGCGCGCATGGTTGGCCCGCTACTTCGCCGCGGCCTTCGCGCGCCTGACCACCGGCTTGCGCCGCGGCTGCGCGCGCTCCTCGGCGTGCCTGGCCGAGGCGCTGACGAAGGTGTCCTTCATCGACTCGTCGCGCCCGCGCGGCGAGCAGGTGGTGATCGTGCGGCACGGGGCGTCCGACGCCTTCAGGTAGGCATGGCCCATCTCGCTGTCGAAGTAGATCGAGTCGCCCGCGCGCAGGGTCAGCGGCGCGTACAGCTCCGTGTGGAACTCCACCTCGCCTTCGAGCACGTAGGTGAACTCCTCGCCCGGATGGCGGATGAGGTCACCGAATTCCGCCTTGAACTCGTCCAGCGTGCGCGCGTGCAACTCCACGTAGATGGGCGTCATGCGCTTGTTCAGCAGCTCGGTGGCGAGGTAGCTCTGGCTGTAGCTGCGCGTCTCCACGTGCTGGCCGTCGCCGGCGCGGTGCACCACGCGGCGCCCGCCGTGCGTGGGCGCGCCGCCGGGGTGCGGCGTCGAGTCCAGCAGTTCGGCCATGTCGATGCCCAGTCCCTTGCTGATCGTCATCAGCTTGTCGTAGGACAGCGAGACCTGCCCCATCTCCAGCTTCGACAGCGTGGACACCGCCAGCCCCGTGCGCGCCGAGAGTTCGGCCAGCGTCAGCCCGGCGCGCTTGCGCATCGCGCGGATCGTGCCGCCGGGGCCGGGTTCGGGCGCTTTCATGCCGCGACTCTATCAGCCGAGTTGACGGAAATTCGCTCTCAGGGAAAACGATAAAATTTCTGAAATGGAAAATTATTGGAAAAATAGAAAATGACGATTAGGATTTGAGAATGGCCCCGTCAAGCCACTCGGCGGGTCGACCGGTTCACGTCCAACGAGGATTTCCATGAGCCCCATCGCCCAGTCCCGCCCTACCCGGGCGCCGCACGCGAGCGTCTGCCTGACGTCGACCGCCCTGGCCGTCGCGTCGCTGTTCCCGATGTCGTCTTTCGCCCAGGCCGCGGCGCCGGCCGCCGCCGCCAGCGCGCCGGCTTCCGCAGCCAGCGCCGCGGAAGGCACGCAGATGATCTACGTCACCGCCACGCGCCGCCGCGAGCCCGCGCGCGAGGTGCCGATGCAGGTGGATCGCCTGTCCGCCGACGACCTCGACAAGGGTGGCGCGCGCAGCCTGAGCGACTACCTCGGCGACCAGACGGGCGTGGACGTCAAGACCAGCGGCGGCACGGGCATGGGCTCGGTGAGCATCCGCGGCGTCACCACCGGCGACCAGACGATCTCCACCGTCGGCACCTACATCGACGACGTCGCCTACGGCTCCAGCAGCGCGTTCGCGGCCGGCTCGCAGACGGCGCTGGACATGTCGCTGCTCGACCTGAACCACATCGAGGTGCTGCGCGGCCCGCAGGGCACGCTGTACGGCGCCGGCGCGATGGGCGGCGTGGTCAAGTACGTGACCAACGAGCCCGACACCACCGAGTTCTCCGGCAAGGTGGCCGTCGGCGCCAGCGCCGCCAAGGGCGGCGGCGCGGGCAACACCGTCAACGGCGTGGCCAACATCCCGCTCAAGGCCGACGTCGCCGCGCTGCGCGTGGCCGCCTTCCACGACCACGACGGCGGCTGGGTCGACGTCCTCGGCCCCGCGGCCGGCAAGAACGCCAACAAGGGCGACACCAACGGCGGCCGCGTGGCGCTGCTGGTCGAGCCGAGCGCGCACTTCCACGTCCGCGCCACCGCGCTGACGCAGGACATCCGGCGCGACAACTCCGACTACACCGACGTCGACCCGGCCACCGGCAAGCCGGTCGACGGCTGGAACCAGCGCACGCAGGTGATGCGCGAGCCGCACGCCGTGCGCACGAGCATGGGCTCCGTCGACCTCGAGTACGACTTCGGCGGCGCGCGGCTGAACTCGATCACGTCGTACCAGCGCTCGAAGATGTCGCTGCGCTACGACCTCACGCCCGTCTACGCGCCGCTGATCACGCAGTTCTTCGGCTACACGCCCGATACCGTGGGCGAGGACGAGCACACGTCCGTGCGCAAGACGACGCAGGAATTCCGCCTGACGTCGTCGGCCGGCGGGGCGGTCGAATGGCTCGCCGGCCTGTACTGGGACAAGGAGACGGGCGACCTCGCGCAGCACGTGTTCGACACCGGCGGCGGCGCCGGCGCGATCCCGGTGCTGGCCGACCTCGACCTGCCCAGCCGCTACCAGGAGGTGGCCGGCTACGGCGATGTCACCTGGAATGCGACGTCGAAACTGGCGCTGACCGGCGGCGTGCGCGTCGCGCAGAACAAGCAGGACTTCACGCAGATCGCGAGCGGCCCGCTGGTGGGCGGCCCGCTGCCGACGGCGCATTCCAAGGAGACGCCCAAGACCTGGCTGGCCACCGGCCGCTACGCGCTCACGCCCACCAGCAACGTCTACGTCCGCCTGGCCAGCGGCTACCGCCCCGGCGGCCCGAACGCGGTGCTCGACGACCCGCAGACCGGCCTGCCCACCGCGCCCACCACGTTCCAGCACGACTCGCTGTGGAGCTACGAGGCCGGCTACAAGGGCGACCTGCTGGACAACACGCTGTCGCTGGAGTCGGCCGTCTACGACATCCGCTGGCACAACATCCAGCAGGCCTACTCGGTCAACGGCAACGGCGTGCTGGTCAACGCGGGTAAGGCGGAGATCCAGGGCTTCGAGCTGGGCGCCACGCTGCGGCCGAGCGCGCGCTGGTCCATCGTCGCGCACCTGTCGACGATCGACGGCCGCCTGAAGGAGGACGCGCCGGGCCTCGGCAGCTCGGGTGCGCGGCTTCCCGACAGCCCGTCGCTGGCGGCCTCGATCGGCGCGAAGGCGACGTTCGACCTCGGCGGCCAGGCGGGCTGGCTCGGCCTGTCCGAGCGCTATGCTGGCGAACGCAACGCGGGCTTCGACGGCAGCGGCACCGCGCCGAACTACCGCATGCCGGCCTACTGGCTCACCGACGTGCAGGGCGGCGTCGACATCGGCCGCCTCACGCTCGCGCTGTACGTGCGCAACGTGTTCGACGCGCACGCGCAACTGGGCACCTCCACGTCCGAGATGGCGCTCGGCGGCCCCGCGCAGGTCGAGCTCGCCCGGCCGCGCACGGTGGGCATGACGCTGACGGCGAGCTTCTGAGCGATGCGCATGAGTGCTGACGGCAAGACCTTCGACTTCATCGTGATCGGCGGCGGCATGGCCGGCGCGTCGGCGGCGGCGCACCTGTCCGCGCGCGGCAGCGTGGCGCTGCTGGAGCGCGAGGCGCAGCCCGGGTACCACTCCACCGGGCGCTCGGCGGCGCTGTTCTCCACGATCTACGGCAACGCCGCCGTGCGCGCGCTCACCCGCGCGAGCCAGGCCTTCCTGTTCGAGTCGCCGTCGTGGTTCACGCCCGTGCCGCTCGTGAGCCCGCGCTCCACGCTGTTCTTCGCCACGCAGGACCAGGCGGCGCTGCTGGCCGGCTTCCGCGAGGACGCCGACGTCGCCGCGCACACGCAGGTGCTGGACGCCGCGCAGGCCAACGCGCTGGTGCCCGCGTTCAAGCCGGGCTTCCTCGGCGGCGCGGTGCTGGAGCCGGGCTCAGCCGACATCGACGTCGCCGCGCTGCACCAGGGCTACTTGCGGCTGGCCAGGTCGCGCGGCGCGCAGGTGCTGCTCGATTGCGCGATCGCGGGCCTGCACCATGCGGGCGGCCGCTGGGTCGTGCGCACAAACCAGGGCACGGTGTCGGCGCCGGTCGTCGTCAACGCCGCGGGCGCGTGGGGCGACGAGGTGGCGCGGCTCGCGGGCGCGCGGCCCGTGGGCCTGCGGCCGCTGCGCCGCACGGCGATGCTGGTCGACGCCCCGCGCGGGCTCGCGTGCGCGGGCTGGCCTGCGAGCATCGCCATCGACGAGAGCTTCTACTTCAAGCCCGACGCCGGGCGCCTGCTGCTGTCGCCCGCCGACGAGGAGCCGAGCCCGCCGTGCGACGCGCAGCCCGAGGACCTCGAGGTCGCCATCGCCGTCGACCGCTTCGAGACGGCCACCGGCGAACGCGTGCCAAAGGTGTTCCATCGCTGGGCGGGCCTGCGCGTGTTCAGCGCCGACCGCACGCCCGTCGTCGGCTTCGACCCGGTCGCCGAAGGCTTGTTCTGGCTCGTCGGCCAGGGCGGCTACGGCATCCAGAGCGCCGAGGGCCTGGGCCGGCTGACGGCGTCGCTCGCGTGCGGGGACGGCGTGCCGGCCGATCTCGCGGCCGAAGGCGTCACGGTCGACGCGCTCGCCCGTTCCCGCTTCTGAGCTTTCCGTCCATCCGTTCCACTCACCAGGACATCCGATGAGATCCCTCGCTCCTTTCGCCGCCGTCGCCGCGCTGGCGCTCGCCTTCGCGTCGGCGCGCCTGTGCGCCGCATCCGCGCCGTCGCCCGCGGCCTCCGTGCCCATCGCCCCGGCGACGCCCGCTCACGAGCTCAGCGCGCAGGACGTGCAGGCGTGGCTCGACGGCCTGATGCCCACCGCGCTGCGCACCGCGCGCGCGCCGGGCGCGGTGATCTCCATCGTCAAGGACGGCCGGCTGCTGTTCGAGAAGGGCTACGGCTACGCCGACGAGAAGGCGCGCACGCCGGTCGACCCGAAGCGCACGCTGTTCCGCCCGGGTTCGACGTCCAAGCTGTTCACATGGACGGCCGTGATGCAGCTGGTGGAGCAGGGCAAGCTCGACCTGGACGTCGACGTCAACAAGTACCTCGACTTCCAGATCCCGCCCTACGACGGCCAGCCGATCACGCTGCGCCAGATCATGACGCACCGCGCCGGCTTCGAGGAACGCATCAAGGACCTCGTGGCATTCGACGTCCCCGATCCGCCGCTGCGCGACGTGCTCGAGGGCAACATGCCCGCGCGCATCTACAAGGCAGGCACGACCTCGGCCTACTCGAACTACGCGACCGGCCTTGCCGGGCACATCGTCGAGCGCGTCTCCGGCCTGTCGTTCAACGACTACATCGAGAAGAACGTGTTCGCGCCGCTGGGCATGACGCACTCGACCTTCCGCCAGCCGCTGCCCGACGCGCTCAAGGCCGACATGTCGACCGGCTACGAGGAGGCCGGCAAGCCGGGCAAGGGCTTCGAGGTGGTCAACATCCCGCCCGCCGGATCGCTGTCGTCGACCGGCGACGACATGGCGCACTTCATGATCGCCCACCTGGCCGATGGCCAGTACGGCAACGCGCGCATCCTCAAGCCGGAGACGGCGCATGCGATGCACACGACGATCACGCGCCCGTTCCCCGACCTCAACGGCATGGCGCTGGGCTTCTACCAGGACGACATCAACGGCCATCCGGTGATCGCGCATGGCGGCGATCTGAACTACTTCCACAGCGACCTCTGGCTGTTCCTCGACGACCATGTGGGCGTGTTCATTTCGGTCAATGCGCTCGGCAAGGACGGCCTCGGCGAAGGCATCCGGGACGACGTGTTCCACGAGTTCGCGGATCGCTACTTTCCGCGCAGCGAGCCTGTGCAGCCGATCGACGAGGCGACCGCCGAGGCGCACGCGCAAGTCATCGCCGGTCGTTACCAGACGACGCGCCGCGGTGAGACGACCTTCCTGTCGCTCATCAACATGATCCAGCCGACCACCATCACCGCCAATCCCGACGGCAGCATCACCACCAAGCTTCTGCTGCACCCGCAGACCTTCGTGGAGACCAAGCCGTGGCTGTGGCACGAGGTCGGAGGCCACGACCAGCTGCAGGCGCGCGTGGTCGACGGCAAGGTGATGACCTGGAGCACCGACTACCTCGCCTTCGCCTTCGCGTACGAGCCGCTGCACGGGCTGGCGGGCGCGGGCCTGGAGGTGCCGCTGTTCGTGCTGTCGCTGCTGCTGATGCTTGCCACCGTGCTGACGTGGCCGATCGGCGCGGCCGCGCGCAGGTGGTACGGCGCGGCGCCGCTGCCCGCCGCGGTGCGCACGAGCACGCGCTGGCTCGCGGCCGCGGCGATCGCGGCGCTCGTGGCGACGGCCGCGTGGACGGCATTGTTCGCCGTCGTCGCCGCCATCACCACGCCGCACCTGGACACGTGGGTGCACGTCGTGCAGTTGCTGTCGTTCATCGGCTTTGTCGGCGGCTGGCTCGTCGCGGGCTGGAACCTCGTGCGGCGCGTCCAGGTGCGCGTGCCGGGGCGTCGCGGTGCGGTCGCCTGGGCCGCATTGCAGTTCGCCGCCTTCACGATGATGCTCTACGTGGCCTTCGCGTACCACCTGCTGAACTTCAGCTCGGGCTACTGAGCGATGTCCGCGGTGCCGTCGATGTCCCCGAAGCAGCGCACGTGGCTCGGCCAGCCGCCGGGCCTCGCGATCCTGTTCCTGACCGAGATGTGGGAGAAGTTCTCCTTCTTCGGCATGCGCGCGCTGCAGGTCTACTACATGACCAAGGCGCTGCACTTCGACCAGGCGCGCGCGTCGCTCGTGTACGGCACGTACGCGGCCTGCGTCTACCTGACGCCGATCGTCGGCGGCGTGGTGTCCGACCGCTGGCTGGGCAAGCGGCGCGCGGTGATCGTCGGCGGCCTGCTGATGGCGCTCGGGCACTTCATGATGGCGTCCGAGGCGCTGTTCTTCCCGGCGATGGCCGTCATCGCCTGCGGCAACGGCCTGTTCCTGCCCAACCTGCCCAGCCAGGTCAAACCGCTGTACGCCGCCAACGACGCGCGCCTGGCCGGCGCGTACAACCTTTACTACATGGGCATCAACCTCGGCGCCTTCCTCGCGCCGCTGGTGTGCGGCACGCTGGGCGAGCTCTACGGCTGGCACTACGGCTTCGGCGCCGCGGGCATCGGCATGTGCCTGGGGCTGGCGATCTACGTGGCGGGCTCGCGCCATCTCGCGCCGGTCGATGCGGCGGACGACGCGCCGGCCGACGTCGCCTCGCCCGCGTCGCGCCAACAGCTACTGTTCCTCGCGGGCACGGCGCTGGCGGTGGTGCTGTTTCGCACCGCCTACGAGCAGACGGGCAACACGCTCGCACTGTGGGCCGACGTCGCGGTCGATCGCCACGCGCTCGGCGGCCTGATCCCCGTCACGTGGTTCCAGGCGCTGAACCCGCTGTTCGTGTTCGTGATGACGCCGCTGCTGGTGGCGTTCTGGAACCGCCGCGGCGACGCGCATGCGCAATCGGCGCCGCTGTGGAAGATGTCGATCGGCGCGATGATGGTGGCGGCGTCCTTCGTGCTGCTGGCCGTCGTCAGCCGCGCGTCCGGGTCCGGCGGCGCGGCCGCGCATTGGGGGTGGCTGGTCGTGTTCTTCGCGCTGCTTACGCTCGGCGAGCTCTACATCCTGCCCGTGGGCCTGGGCCTGTTCGCGCAGCTGGCCTTGCCCGGCTTCGGCGCCACCACCATCGCCGCGTGGTTCCTCGCCGCGTTCGCCGGCAACCTGCTGTCGGGCGTGGTCGGCACGTGGTGGAGCGCCATGTCGCCCGACGCCTTCTACCTGGCCATGGCCGCCATCGCCGCGCTGTCGGGCGTCCTGCTCGTGCTGCTGGCCGCGGCCGAACGCCGCTATTTCTCCGGCCTGATGACGGCGCAGCGCGCCGGGAGCCCCTCATGACGAACGACCCCGCGCGCCGCCGCGTCGACTCGATGCTGGTGTGGGACAACCACGCCTGCATGCCGCTCACGCCGCACGACGCGAGCTTCCTGCCGCAGCTGCAGCGCCACCGCGACGCCGGCGCCGACGTCGTGATGGTCAACGTCGGCTTCGGCGACGACGGCGTCGAGCAGCACCTGCGCATGCTCGCCGCGATGCGCGACTGGCTGCTGGCGAACGCGCGCGAGTACCGGCTGATCAACACGGTCGACGACATCGCGATCGCGCGCGCCAACGGCCAGCTGGCGGTCGGCTTCGACATCGAGGGCGCCAATGCCATCGGCGACCAGCTGAGCCTGCTGGGCCTGTACCGCGACCTCGGCGTGCGCTGGATGCTGCTCGCCTACAACCGCAACAACCGCGCCGGCGGCGGCTGCCAGGACGACGACGCGGGCCTGACCGACTTCGGCCGCCGCATGCTGCGCGAGATGGCGCGCGTGGGCATCGTGGCGTGCTGCTCGCATACCGGCTACCGTACCGCCCGCGAGGCGATCGACGAGTCGCCCACGCCGGTCATCTTCTCGCACTCCAACGCCCGCGCGCTGGTCGACCACCCGCGCAACATCCCCGACGACCTGATCAAGGCCTGCGCCGCCCGCGGCGGCGTGGTGGGCGTCAACGGCATCGGCATCTTCCTGGGCCGCAACGACGCGTCGGTGTCCAACGTCGCGCGCCACGTGCTGCACATGCTGGACCTCGTCGGCAGCGAGCACGTCGGCCTGGGCCTGGACTACATCTTCGACACGCGCGACCTCGCCGCCGAGATCGCAGCCCACCCCGACAAGTTCCCGCCGCACCTCGGCTACTCCGCCGACATCGCGATGACGCCCCCCGAGCATCTCCCCGACCTCGCCGACGAACTCGCCCGCCGCGGCGTCGACGACGAATCGCTGGCGCGGATCTTCGGGGCGAACTGGCTGCGGGTGGCCAAGGAAGTGTGGCAACCGCCGTTCTGAGGGACGCCGCACGGGCCCGGGTCGGCAAGTCCGCTGGCGACCGAGGCCAGTGACTTCGCCGAGCTCTTTGAAGTCGCACCAGCCGGACGATCCCCCCGCGACGCGTGCGCTTGATCCATGTCAATGCGGTCTCGCCACCGGCTGCCCATGTTCATCGGCGGAGGCACCAGAATCACCGGCGTGGCTCGAATTCGCTGTCCGTCCTGGCCATCGCTCGTCGCTCCGCGGCACGACGAGCCCGCCTCCGGGTGTCCGCGCGCCGTCCAGGAAACTGTCCATAACTCATCGGCATCGGTCTCGACGAAGTTGCTTCGAGCGCTGCCACGGGAGCACAGATTCTGATCGCACTGATGGAAGCCCGTCGCGCCGGGTTGTTCGCGCGCGCCTCGTGGGGGCGCAACATCGTCGCCGGCCTGATCGTCGGCGTCGTGGCGCTGCCGCTGGCGATGGCCTTCGCGATCGCTTCAGGCGCGCGGCCGGAACAGGGGCTGTACACCGCCATTGTCAGTGGGGCTGCCGTTTCGCTGCTCGGTGGCACCCGTGTGCAGATCGCCGGCCCGACCGGCGCCTTCATCGCGATCCTGTCTGGCGTCACCGCCAAGTATGGAATCGCCGGCCTGCAGGTCGCCACGTTCATGGCAGGTGCGATCCTGGTGCTGATGGGTCTGGCCCGCCTGGGTTCGGTCATCAAGTTCATCCCGGCCCCCGTCATCGTCGGCTTCACCGCGGGGATCGGTGTCATCATCTTCGTCGGACAGTGGCGCGACTTTCTCGGGTTGCCGAAGACGGGCGGGACTCGCTTTCATGAAAGGCTGTGGGCGCTGATCCAGGTTCTTCCGCAGTGCCACCTTCCCACCGTCGCGGTGGCCTCGCTGAGCCTGGCGCTGGTTCTATTGACGCCGCGAATCAAGGGGTTGCGGCGCATCCCCGGCCCGCTGGTCGCCATGGTCGTGGCCACGATGTTGATGTTGGTGCTTCATTTCAATGGCGTTGCGACGCTGGGAAGCGCGTTTGGCGGCATTCCTCTCGGCTTGCCGCGGTTCCAACTCCCACAGATGTCGTTCGGCCAGATCATTTCGCTCATCGGCCCAGCCATGACGATCGCAATGCTCGGTGCGATCGAATCACTTTTGTCGGCCGTCGTTGCCGACGGCATGACCGGCTTCAAGCACGACTCGAACCAGGAACTCGTCGGCCAGGGCGTCGCCAACCTGCTGGCGCCCCTGTTCGGTGGGTTCGCGGCGACAGGAGCGATTGCGCGCACGGCCACCAACATCCGCAATGGCGGTTCGAACCCATTGGCGGGGAGTGTGCATGCCCTGACACTGGTCGCGGTACTGCTGTTCCTGGCGCCCCTGGCCTCCAGCATCCCGCTCGCCGCGCTGGCGGCCATCCTCTTCGTCGTCGCCTGGAACATGTGCGATCTGAGACACGTCGCACACATGCTTCGCACGGCACCGACCGCCGACAAGGTGATCCTCGTCGTCACCTTCTTCCTGACCATATTCGCCGACTTGGTCGTCGCGGTGAACGTCGGCGTCCTCCTCGCCGTCCTGCAGTTCCTGCGCCGCATGGCCGACGCCGTGGAGACGAGCCAACTCGATGACCGCGCGCTGCTGGCCGATCTGCAGGAGATCGGGCTGTCGCGGCTGCCGCGCGGCGTGCTCGTCTACGAAATCGCCGGACCGCTCTTCTTCGGCGCCATCGAGTCGTTCGAACGCGCGTTGCTGCAAACGCATTCCGACCCCGACGCGTTGATCATCCGGCTACGCCATGTGCCATTCATGGACGCCACGGGCCTGCAGACAGTCGAGGAGGTCATTGGCAAGTTGCGCAAGCGCGGCATCGATGTGATGCTCTGCGAGGCGAATGAGCGGGTCGTGACGAAATTGAGCAATGCGGGCATCCTTGCGCTGATCGGCAACGATCGGTACGTGCAGGATTTCCAGGGCGCACTGGGCGCCGCGTTGGCCAGGCGCGCCGGCAAGCATCCGCGCCATGCCGGTCTGGACGAGGCCGCCCACAGGATGTTGGAGATCACCCGGCACTTCTTCCAGGACGCTGGAGAAGGGCCCTAGCTGGCCGGCCCGAACGCTTCCGGAGCCTGCCCGAGAGCGGTCAGGGGCGGCCGACGCAACAGCCCAGGCTGTGCGGAATTCGACTCTGCGTGGTGCCACGGCCAAAGCGCCGAATTTGACACCGAGGAGCGCGGCTGCCAGGGCCGCTTGTGGCCGCGTGCCACCGTTCGAAGGCCTCGTCACCGGACATCGGATGCGTCTCGGTGCCCGCGCGCCGGCACTTGCGGCGCATGCGTTGGCCTGTTCGCCTATTCGGACCGGGCAAGCCGCGGCGCCGACGAGTGTTCGCGGCGCCATGCGCGGCGGAGCTGGCGCGCGGAGCCGAAGCCTGCGCGCTCGGCCACCTGTTCCATGTCGAGCCGGGTGTGGCTCAGCAGTTCGTGCGCCCGCGCGACCCGCAGGCGATTGATGTACTGCGAGATCTTCATGTTCACGTGCTCGCTGAACAGCCGTGTCAGGTGGCGGTCGCTGACGTTGGCGATCCTCGCCAGGGCCTTCACCTGCCAGGAACGGGTGAGGTCGGCCGCGATGGCGTCCTGCACGCGATGGACGGCCGGGTGGACGTGATTGCGTCCCTCGAGCCAGGGTGACAGCTGCGGGTCGGCGCCGCCTCGGCGCAGGTACACGACCAGGTATCGGGCGATGGCGGCGACGCAGGACGGGTCGGTCCACTGGCCGAGCACGTGCAGCATGAGGTCGATGCCCGTGGTGATGCCTGCGCTGGTGCAGCAGGGGCCATCCTCGACGAACAGGCGATTGTCGAGAACCTTCGTCGTCGGCGCGATCTGCGCCAGCTCGGCGCAGGAACTGTGGTGCGTCGTGCAGGAACGTCCGTCGAGAAGTCCGGCCCGGGCGGCCAGCAGCGCGCCCGTGCAGATGCAGATCAGCTTGGTGTCCGGGCGGACCGCCTGGCGCAGCCATTCCACGATCGCGCGCTCGTCGGCCGCGTCGGACTTCACGCGCGTCGGCGCGGCGCGTCCGACCGGCGACATCACGTCCTCCACGTCGCCGGCGACGACGATCCAGGCCCCGCCCGGCAAGCCCTCCGGCAGGGGCTCGACCGCGGCCAGCGACACGCCGATCGAGGAACGCACCTCGGTGGTCGGCGCGACGTAGTGCACGTCGAAACGCACGCCCGACTGCAGCTGGTTCGCGCGCCGCAGGACTTCGAGGGGGCCGGCGACGTCGAGCAGAAGGACGCGCGGCGGCAGGACGACGTACACCGGGACTTGTCGCATGGCGCAGTGGACTCCGAAGTGGTCATCACGCGGCCGTCGGGCCGGTACGGATGCGGTGGCGGGTATCCCGCGATGCGGTAGCCGTTCGCGACGGCCGTGGCTGGACGTGGCATCCAAATTCCCGCGGCGGCTGTCGATTCTGCTCGTAGGACCGCCCCGCGTGACCACGTCGGCGACATGGCGGATTTGGTCCGCTCTTGGTCGTGCCCTGGCCTATCGCGCCGACGAGCGGTTCCGACAATGAGCTCTTCGTCAATGTCCAACCCGAAGGGAGCAGATCGTGAAATTCCTCATGTTGGTGGTCGCCCTGTCGATCGCGTCGCTGACGCCGCGTGCCGTGAACGCGGTCACGCTCACGACGCTCTACACGTTCAGCGGAGGTGCCGATGGCGCAAACCCGGGCGCGGCACTGGTGCCCGGGCCCGGAGGCAGCTTCTTCGGCACGACCGTCGGCGGCGGCGCCACCGGCAACGGCACGGTCTTCAAGCTGCTGCCGCCGGCCGATGGCGGGGATCGCTACCGACTCGAGTCTCTCCACAGCTTCGCCGGAGGCGCGGACGGCTCCGGTCCGACCAACCTGATCCGCGACGCGGCCGGCCATCTCTACGGCGTCAGCGACCTCGGCGGCGGCGGCACCGCGGCGGCCTGCATGTCGGGCGGAACGGCGGTCGGTTGCGGCGTCGTGTTCGAACTGCGGCCACCCGCTGCCGGCGAGCATGACTGGCACGAGGTCGTGCTGCACGCGTTCAGCGGCAACGACGACGGGTTCGCGCCGTCGGGCCTGACGATCTTCGACGGCAAGCTCTATGGCTTCACGTGGGGCGGCAGCGGCACCTGCCGAGGCGGCTGCGGCACGGTCTACGAGCTGACGCCGCCCGCCGCGGGCGAACACGCGTGGACCTACAAGCGCCTGCACACGTTCACCGGAACCAATGCGGCCCACGGCCCGTTCGGCAATCCCCTGATCGTGCGTGACGGCTCGATCTACGGCATCGCCTATTCGGGCGGCCCGACGGCTCCGACCGGCTGCGCGCCGTTCAGCGGCTGCGGAGAGGTCTTCAAGCTGACGCCGCCCGCACGCTGGGGCGCCGATTGGACCAAGTCCACCGTGTGGGCCTTCAACGGCCTGGACGGCACCGGTGGCTTCAATTCCCTCAGCATCGATCGCGAGGGCCGGCTCTATGGCATGACCAACGAGGGCGGCAACTCGGCGGCCAACTGCCCGGCGCCCCCCGGATCGCCGTCCGGGTGCGGCGTCGCCTTCAGGCTCGACCCGCCGCGCTACGGCGACGGTCGGTGGAAGCAGGAGATCCTCTGGAACTTCAGCGGCAACGACGATGGCGGCTATCCCGCGGATTCCGCGCTCGCCATGCAACGCGACGGCAATCTCCTTGCCACGACCAGCGGCACGAACAACGACAGCGTGGGCCAGTTCGGCGCCATCGTGCAGCTGGTGCGTCCGCAGATGCACGAGGCGGTCTGGAAGGAGCGCACGCTGTTCTCGTTCTCCAACGATGCGAACGGGGCCGTGCCGGTCGGCGCGGTCGTGGCGCGCGACGGCTTCTGGTACGGCACGACGTTCGGCTTTTCCGGCGTCGCCGCGGCCGGGACGGTCTACCGCATCGCACCCTAGGCGGACGTGCTGGCGGCTCGCCTTCGAACCAGGCAGGAAGGATAGCCCGCGGCGCGAAGTCTTCTCGCGGTTGCGCTCGGAGTCCTGGCCGTCAGGAGCCCTTCACGGCGACCGGCGGACGGCCAGGGCCCTTGCGTCAACCCGCGAGCTGGCCGTAGCGCATCGACAAGGCCGCGAGGCGTCGCGGATCCACGTTCACGCGCCGCAGGTCGCCCCGGACCTGCGGCAGAGCCATCAGCCGCGGATCCATGACCCTGAACCACAGGGCCGGCACGTAGGAGAGCGGAAACATGCCGAAGTAGCCGCTGGGCAGTCGTGGCAGATCCTCGAAGTGCCGGAGCGACTGGTAGCGGTGCGACGGATAGGCGTGATGATCCGAGTGGCGCTGCAGGTGGAAGGTCGCCAGGTTCGTGACCAGGTGATTGGTGTTCCACGAATGGTGCGGCTGCGGCGCTTCGTAGCGGCCGTTCGCGTCCCGTTGGCGAAGCAGCCCGTAGTGCTCGACGTAGTTGGCCGACGTCAGTTGCCACCACGCCACCGTGTTGTGCACGGCGAGAAAAGGCAACATGATCCAACCGAAGGCGGCGATCAACCCGAGCTGCAGCACCGCCGTCACCGCGTAGCTCTGCAGCATCGTGTTGTGCACGCTCCATGGCGATCGCCCTTGCGCGGCCAGCCGCTCCTTCTCGAGCTGCCAGGCGCGGTGGATGCCGCCCGGAAGCTCGCGCAACGCGAAGTGGTAGATGCTCTCGCCCATGCGCGCGCTTGCGTGATCTTCGGGCGTGGAGACCCAGCGATGGTGTCCGCGCCCATGTTCGACCGTGAAGTGCCCGTAGGCCGGCACGGCGAGCACCAGCCTGGCCAGCCATTGCTCCAGGGCCGTGTGCTTGTGGCCCAGTTCGTGCCCGGTGTTGATGCCCAATCCCGAATCGGTGCCGGCGATGTAGGCCATCATCAATATCGCCCACCACGACAGCGCGTGCGTGCCGACCCACCAGGCGCAGCCCACCAGCGCGACGAAGTGCAAGGGCACGGTGGCCCAGGTCAGCCAGCGGTAGTAGCGATCCTCCTCCAGCTGGGGCACGACGGCCTCCGGCGGATTGTTGGTGTCCTCGCCGATCAGGGCATCGAGCAGCGGCATCAGCCCGTAGGCGATCACCAGCGGAATCGCGAGCGCGATCTGGCGGCCGGTGGCGGCGTGCACGGCCATGCCGATGAACGGTATCAAGGGGTAGAACACCGAAAGCAACCACCAGGCGCGTTTGCGATCGCGATACTCGACTCGATGCTGCTGCGCATCGATCGCGGTATAGAGCTTGGCCATGCAGGTGCTCCTCGTGGATCCGCAAGCAGGTCCGCTGGCTGTCGCCGCCCCGACCTTCATCCAGGCCGCTTCCGGATCGACTCGAAAGTGTGCGCTGATGATGCCGGATGCGCATCATCCCGGCAACACGCGGCCTGGCGGGTGGGGCCGCCCGATCAGAAGAGATTCGCCAGCAGATCCAGGACCTGGTCGGGTTCGGTCGACAGGAAGCGATCCGACGCGACGCGATCGCCCATCGCCACGTTGAAGACCTTCTCCGAATACCACTGTCCCGAGTACGAAGCGTGGCGCGCGTTGACACGCAATCGCACGTAGCCGCCCGGCTTCAGGACCGGACCGTCGGCCACCGGCATGCGCCGGGGCTGGCCACCGTGGGGCGTTCCAGAGAGTCCGAGCCGAAGGGTGCCGTCAGGTCCTTTGGCGATTCGCAGCTCGCCTTCGGAGCCCGGCACGACGCGCCTCGTCTCGACCTTCACAGGCATTGGCGCGAAGTCTCCATCCCATTCGACGAGTCTGTGGTGCTCGGCAACGTAGGTGTCCGTTTCGCCCGAGAGGATGAACTGCCGGGGAAGGTCGGCGCGCTCGTTGGATCTGGGCGCACCGCGTGTCGCCTTGGTCCAGAGGATTTCGACGACCTGAACGACAACGCGCATGAAGGGTTCACCTGAGACGTTCGACTTGCCCACATCCTGGAAGCCGGCGATCGCCTGCGTCGGCGCCTGGCCGAGCGGCGAGCGAGCCTCGCCTTCTCCTTCGCCGCCATCGTACAGCCCCGCTGATGCGCCGAGGTCGAGGCGCGGGGTGAGCGGTCACGAGCCAAGGTCCGCACGATCAGGACGGCGAGCAGCGGAATGTTCCGGCTACCAGCCGCAGTTCTTCTTCGGCGCGACCGACTGCGTGAAGGCGGCAGGACCGTCGGCGCGGGCATCGTGACCGAGGTGCTCGGCTGAGGCGCTGATGCGCCCCTTGCCCCCGTTGCCCGCTCGTCGGGCAGCGGGGGCTCCTTCTTTCGAGACCGCGTCGATGCGTTCGCGGCGAGGACCTGAACGCACGTTGGCGAGACGCTGAACACGCATCGTGTGCGACATCGCGATTCAGCCTCGCGACACGCTGCCTTCAGCGATCCACGCGCTGACAGTCACTTGATAGTGCAGCGTCAACTTCGCGACATCCGAGCGGCGCTGCGATTGCCCCGAGGCGCGGCACACGCGGGCAGGGGGCCCGTTCGTGCAATTCGTGCCGAGGATGTTCCATTGATTGCCGCAAATGCAAGCCTTCATCGACGATCCGACTCCTGTTGCACGCGCGGGGTGGGCCGGGCTCCGACGGTTTCCGTGCTGCTGCCCGTCTACAACGGCAGCCCGTACTTCCGCGCCGCGGTCGACAGCGTGCTCGCGCAGACCTTCGAGGACTTCGAGTGCCTGATCCTCGATGACGGATCGACGGACGACTCGGCGCAAATTGCCGACGAACTGGCGAGTCGCGATGCGAGGGTGCGCGTCATCCACAGCGAGAACCGCGGACTTGTCGCGAGCCTGAACACGCTGGTCGAGGCGGCGCGCGGCGAGTTCATCGCGCGCATGGACGCCGACGACCTCTGCATGCCCACGCGCCTCGAACGCCAGGTCGAGTTCCTGCGCCGGCATCCCGACACCGTCTGCGTCGGCAGCAGCTACTGGATGATGGACGAGGCCGGCCGCACGATCACGCAGATCCTGCCGCCGCTGGACGACGCCTCGATCCAGGACCAGGCGCTGCGCGGCCACTCGACGATCTCGCACCCGTCCGCGATGCTGCGCACCGCGGCGCTGCGGCGGCTGGGCGGCTATCGTGCCGCGTACTTTCCCGCCGAGGATCTCGACCTGTGGCTGCGGCTGGGCGAGTTGGGCCGGCTGGCCAACTTGCCGCAGCCGCTGATCCGCTATCGCGTGCATGCGGGCTCCATCAGCGCGCGCGCCGTGCTGGGGCGCCAGCGCGAGGCGGCGCGTCGCGCGTGCGTGGACGCGTGGGCGCGGCGGCGCATGGAGGACCGGCAGTTCGAGGCCGTCAACGACTGGCGCGCCGACGACTCGGCCGCGTCGCGCATGCGCTTCGCGCTGCAGTACGGCTGGATGGCCTACGGCGCGGGATTCCGGCAGACGGCGATGGTCTACGGCCTCAAGGCGATCCGCGTCGTGCCCACGAAGCAGGACGGCTGGCGGCTGCTGGCGGTCGCGCTGCTGCGGCGGCCGCGCAAGTCGATGGCGCTGTGATCGTGCGTCGCGACGGCGCGCGCCGCGCGGACTTGCGCGGGGCTGAAGGCGCGTGTGATGCGGCACGCCGGTTGCCGCAACGTTCGCGCTGCTCGGCCGTTCGCCGGCCGGTTGCTGGACGTGACGACGGCGTGCCCTGGCGGTGCGTCCACGTCCGCGTTCCCGCTGCGCAGCATGCCCCGGATTCGCGCCCGTCACGACGTGTGACCGCCCCATCGGAACCGCCCTCGACCCTCGCATGAAGATCTCCGTCATCACGCCCACCCTGAATTCGGAGCGCTTCATCCGGCGCTGCGTCGAGAACGTCGCGGCGCAGGGCGCCTGCGTGCTCGAGCACCTCGTCGTCGACGGCGG